>JACCDP011330149.1_pt1 | contig 127187 bp, 114 predicted proteins | sample 7445841 | NCBI WGS metagenome assembly JACCDP01 (sample SAMN15323441, study PRJNA562643) | freshwater metagenome | isolation source: river surface water | place: USA:Blue River Watershed | collected 2017-08-17
CCAGTTCTTCCATTACTGCGACGACTTCCCAAACAACCTCCATTACTGGTTCAGCGTCTATGTCGGCCAGCGCAACCACCAGTTCTTCCATTACTGCGACGACTTCCCAAACGACCTCAATTACAGGTTCCACATCCGCATCGGCGACAATTTCCGCATCCGCTTCAGCAACAGCCAGCCCTTCCATTACTGCGACAGAATCCCAAACAACCTCCATTACAAGTTCAGCGTCTATGTCGATGAGCGCCACCGCCACCGCAACCGCGACGGAATCTCAAACAACCTCCATTACAAGTTCCGCAACTGCCACACCATCTGCGACCAAAACTCCATCAGCAACCGCCACGCCAACCGCGACAAAGACTCCCTCGCAAAGTTCGTCATCATCAAAATCGCCATCCGAAAGTGTTTCCCAATCGCCGACGCCAACCACTTTGGAAACCAGATCGTCGACACCATCTCAAAGTGCATCGGCGAGCGCCAGCACGTCGCCCTCCTCATCCCCCTCGGCCACAACAAGCACCACCCCCAGCAAATCCTCCACACCATCCCTAACTGCCTCCCCGTCCTCTCAATTAGGAGATGCCGCCGCCGTTATAGGAAATACTACCGCTCTTACGGGATTCTTACAAAATCTCGTAGGAGCCGCCCCAGCGCCCGTCGAACAACTCGCCGCAATCGCCGCCAATCTGCCGGCCGACATGTCCTCCACCGACATCAAAAATACACTGCGACTCCTGGCGGCCATTCCGAAAGTCGGCGCGGGGGCTAATGACGTGTTCGCCGTCAAAACCGACGCATTCCAATTCATCGCCGCTCCCCTCGCCGCCATCGAAACATCCACCCTATCGGCCGGCGACGGCCAAGTCGCCATCGCCATTCCCCCACTTCCTCCTGCACTTGCCGCGGCAGGTGTCTCAGCATCCGTCATTCTATGGACCACATCTCCCTATGATTCTCTCGCACCCGCAATTGACACCCCCGTGCTTTCAATCGAAATTTCCAGCAGTGCCGGCGAATCCCTCGAAGTCACCAATCTTTCTCAGCCGATCCGTTTCAGTTATGCCTTGCCGGCCGAGACTCGCGCGAGCCGCCTGCCAACGAATATGACCTATATGTGCACGGCTCCTGGGCTATTTCAATTAGATGATGGAGCGGGTGCGCGGAATATGACGCTATGTCCTTCTGGTTTAGCCGCCAACATTACATGTGATGGCGCGGCGGCGCAGGCCGTCTGGCGCAACTACACATGCGACCCACCCACACTCGCCGGCGCCTGTATTTACTGGGACACACGCGCCCTTAATTGGTCCTCCAGCGGATGTCGCGCGGTCGCCGTAACACCCGACATAATGACATGTGAATGCACACATCTGACCGACTTCGGTGGACGTATCTCCGCTATTTTTGAGTCTAATGCGGCAATTTTCCGCAGTTTTGCCGACATTTACAGCGCGGCCACTGCTCGCCGACTCTGGAAATTCTACACATTCTTCGGTGCCTGGGCGCTCGGCGGGGCGGCCCTAATTGCATGGCTCGCCTACCTCGACCATAAAGCCGCGCGCACATATTTACGCCGTCTCATTACTTGCACAGAGGTCCAGGAACTCTTCAAACTGTATCCACCTGATAGCGTCCTTGACCGTCTACTTCCCCAGCCGAACGATGAGGAAATTATCACAGCCGCCATGGACACTGTCTGGCCATCCGATCGACCTCATCCACCCATTCCAAGTGGTCGTTGGCGGAAATTCATTTTCACTGTGCGAATTTACTGGCAACGTCTGTTCTATCAGCATTCATACCTGTCCGTCTATTTCCGCTTCGATCCGCGCCTGTCCCGTGCCTTCCGTGCCCTTTTCATCATGACATCACTCATACATACACTCTTCATAACTGCACTTCTTTATGGATATATGCACGGCGCGCCGGCGGACGGCGAGCAATTCGAGCCAGCCACGGCCGGCGAAACGGCTCTTTTATCGGTCCTCACCAGTCTCCTAAATGTAGCCTTTGTCCGCGTGCTCTTTTCTTTTATGAATGCAGCCGGCACCGCCGAATTCCGCTGGCGCTACCCGATTCTTTATGAGGAACTTTTGCGCCGACATAAAATGGAGGAAGCACTTTGCGATCTGCCGACTGCCGAAATCGTCGCCGAGGTGAAGCGTATGCGGACACAGCGATTCCGTGGCACTGGTATGCGGGCAATTAGAGATGCGGGGGCTGTTGTTAGCACAGATGCCGAAGATACGCACGACGATTTAGACACAACCGCCACCGGTGCCACAAATAACTCAACAATCGCCCATGACGGTGACATCCTTGACTACTTATTCCTAATTGCACGGTGCAAGAAACCCGTTCGAGAAAAACAGGAGCACACCATCGCATCTGCACGGACCCTCATGGGATTCGCAATTAGAGAGTCGAAGGAGGCGATCAGCGGCTGGCGGCGGTGGCTCCCTGTTCATACTCGGCGAGGCTGGTTTGCAATATGTGTGCCAGTTGCATGGTTCACCTGGTGTGTCCAATACTTACTCGCATTTGCCGCATCGCGCCAATCCGACATTGCCGACGACGTATTCCAGAGTTACGGATTTTCCCAGTTAATGACGATTTTCGGGACTCAGCCAATTGCCCTGTTTGCAACTATGATGCTGACTGTTGGACTTTACTATCTGACGGCTCGATGCTGCCCTAGGCGTGCGGCCGCCCACGCGCATCGCGGCATAAAAGCACTAGAATTCATGTCGGATCCGATGGCGAGTAAGGGGAGCACGGCGCTGTCGGCCAGTTTCGCCTACTGGCTATTCCTCCGCGCACCCGCTGATGCATCACTTTCAACGCCCTGGACGCGGCACATGGATATCGCCTGTGCAACGGTGAAAGCAGCCACAGGGTTCCTGCGGGATCTCGTCAAAGTTGAAAATACCGACACGGCCGCTATCGAAATTACGACAGATGAGCAAGAACAGGAGCAGGGACAGTCATGTGAACACAGGACCATCATGCTATACGCCCTATGGCGCGGCCAAGTTGCCTAGGCAGTTAGTCGGCACATACAATATTTTAATAGAAATCATCCAGATTATTATTAAAATATACATTGGTCAGCGCTCTGCGTGCGTGTATCTTAACGCGTTGGTGGCGCCGACGACTTGCCGACGGGCCCCTCGGCACCGCGCATAGAGTTGCGACCTCCCTCATAGCGCGTAGTAAGCGCAACACGACGCACATCTTTCGCTTTCTCAGCCGCACCGGGCTCCGTTTCAAATGTCCCAAAGAGGGCCGGCAGAGGCTCAGACGCCCGCTCGAGACCTAGTCCGAAAATATCCAGGTTCCCCTCGAACTTGCACACATCCGCATCACAGCGCTGCACAACTGCTGGTGGAGGCTGCGTGGCGGCCAAGCCGAAGAGCGCGCCGTTCCAGATCGCCTGGCGCTTACGGCTCTCCTCAATCAGGGCATCAGCATTGTGGACCATGAACTGGTGCGTGGCAAACTGCTGGCCAACCGGCACATTCTTCTCGCACTTCGAGCGATAATCCGTGACAAGCCGCGCGTCCGACATAAGTGCAGCATATGCCGGATAACGACTATCGGGTGCCGGTTCAAACATACTGGTGGCTACCGCAGGTTTATCGATCTTTCCATTTCCGTCCCCAGCAATATCACCCTTATCATAAGTGAACCATGTATCAGGATCGACACGGAATCCTTTCTTCATCATCCAGGCCATGTCTTCTAATTGCTATTAGAAGAGAAGTTTGGCTAGGCTGGGCGCTGCTTACGCATCAATCACTGCCGCAGCATCACCGAAAAACGCCGTAGAATTGAAACTGGAGGGAGCAACCGTGGATGCGATCCCTTCCTCGACACCAGAGTCCTTCTTACGGAGAGCCTCAATGATTTCTGTGCGGCTCATCTTGCTGGACCCCTTAATTGCGCGATTGTGGGCGAGTTGCTTGAGTTCCTTCACACTCATCGTCTCATACTGGGGCTCGATCTTATGGACATGCACACCCTTGTCGGCGAGGACGGCCTGGGCCTCCCCAGAGAGGGCCACCACACGAACATTGCTCTCAGGTGCATTGTCGACCTCCTCGAGCATCTTCTCGAGTTCATTCGCGTCATTATCGCCACCGACCTCGGTAATATCCTCAACGCCAACGGGTGACTCGGAACCAGTCGGTGAGTTCTCCCCGCCGCCATCACCTTCCTCCTCGCGGATTGTAGGGATGAAATTATCAGCCAGAACGCCCTCGAGTTCATCCTCGTTCACATCCATGCCCATCTCATCATCGTCTGCTGCTGTGTGACCACCGCCACCGGCCCCAGGGCTGGGTGGCATGGCAAAGCCGGGGAAACCCATGAAAGAATTCTCAGTTGCCACCTTCAGATCGAGGAGAATGCTCTCAAGAAGATTCATGTGCTTCTCGACCTGGGCAAGACGTGTATACAGATAGAATGCGACCGCACCAATGATGAGCAAAAGAACAACACCCACTGTAAATGCATCACCGACGATGTTCATTTATATATCCTAGGAGCCGCCGAGATACTTATGTTGCCGACAAAAACGCGGCGCCTGCTGCGCCCGAGGCACAGCACCGCGACCCCTTCAAAGCCCGTTCTCCCGCAAAATATCGCCGACAGAACTGACCGTGCATATCCCCTGATTGAGTCCGTAATGATACTGGATGCGACCCCCCGCCAACTCCGTCGCAGGACAACAGAGCCGCTGGACGAATGCCGGTGAACCGGTTACAAGTTCAAACACATGCGTGCTTATCATACTTGCAACATTGGGGCACGCCCATAATTTATTCAAATAGTGCTGGGATGCTGCTGCGGCGTCAGGTGGGTTCGTCGAATGGAATAATTCATCGATAAATACCATGCCGAGTCCGGGGCTGGCGGTCGCCCGGGCCAACGATCTGGCAGCAAATGCAACTTCACGTTCAAACAGCGAGGCCTTCCCAGGAAGATCCTCGAGGCGCAGGCATGACTGCACCCAGGCGAGCGGGGTCATTTCAATTGCCGTCCCAAAACCCACACCGTATGTATGGGCCAGCACAATATTCCGCAGCACAGCCCTGAGTGCGGTTGACTTGCCACCTCTGTTAGGTCCAGTTAGGAGTGCGTGCTGGCCCGCGGCGGCACCGGCCGAAGCCCCAATACCGACATCAAATGGACGCCGCACAGCCGGTGCGATGCCGATGTCGCAAATCGCCGACATGAAAATATGCGGTGCATCGCCGCCGACCCAGCACACTGGCACGACATCCGCACTCGCGGCCAACCTATAAACAACCTCAAGTCGCCCCACCTGTCCTAATAGCAGTTCCACGAGTTTTGGCCGATCAAGGCAAAATGCGACAAGTCGCCGTAAATCCCCACGTAGACCCTCAGGAATTGGCAGACGGGGTGTGCGAATGCCGGCATCGGCCAGCACAGCCCGTGCCTGTTCGGCTGCAGCCAAGAATGCCTGCACACCGCGCGCCTTTTCCAGAATCATCTCTTGGAGCCGCCATGTATGCCGCGCTCCCTGAATGGGTTGCCAGACAGCCTGTGCGAGGGAAAATACTACAACACCGACTTGCACCCATGACTTTGCCGTTTCACTCATACCTGCCGGCAATTGTGGCATGCGGACATTCAAGTGCGCCATTAGGGCACCTGCCCCGCCTCCCAGGTATAATTCCTTCGTTATGCGGAAATATTCACCGACAGTTATGGGGAGTTTCATGACAAATTTCAGAACGAAGAACGGCGCGACGAGTGTCACAAGGGGCACCATAACAGACATTGCAGGGAACACGAAGATTTTGAGGATAGACCATATGGCAAGCATATGCGGTATGTAGTTCAGCGGCTTCGTATATTCTCCGCGAAAGAGGTGTTGCGCATACCCTTCGTCTTCCAGATCAGTGGGCGGTGTGAGAAAACCCGCAACCGCTGGCTCGTTGGCCGCACATGTCCTAAATGCAATATCAAGGCGAATTCGCGCGTCGGCAGTTAGGGATGTTTTTAGTTGGCGAATTGTTTCGGTGCGCTTGGCGAGGGACGGTGCATGGGATGTCCAGGAGGTGAGGCCGCTGTTAAATGCGCGTGTGGCGGCGTGCGTGCTGACGCCGATAATTTCTGGTATTTTTTCCATGCGGGCATCTTGAAGAATACCGGACATATCCATGGGTGCTGCTACTTTCGTGACTGGGGAGGTTTAGTAAAATTGAGACGCGGCGGCGGAGGTGGTGATGGGTCGTGCTAAACCACAAACAAGCCAACTCAAGCCAAATGTCTGTAATTCAACTTAAAACCTCTGATATTAATACGAGTATGACTCAGGTCGTTCCTCCTGAGATACTTAACGTGATGCGGATGCGCACCGACATTCGTGCCGGCGGCGGTTATGCATCTTTCTCTGACGTTGTTGTGGCGGCGATTGCTCAAATTCGGGATGATATTCCTTCGGGTGAGGATTTGGGAGGATGGAGCAAGGTCGGTGCAGGTGGTCGTCCTACACGGGGTGGAAATGCACCGGCTAGAATGCCTGTTGGGGGTGGTGGCAGTGGAGGCGGCAATCATCGCAATGGTGGTTTCCGTGGTGGTTCTGGTGGCGGTAGCGGTGGGGGTGGCGGTAGCGGTGGGGGTGGCGGTAGCGGTGGGGGTGGCAGCAATAGCCCCAGCAATGTATCACAAAATGCAAACATGCGTGTTATGAATTTCGGAAGTAGTTCAGATAGTTCACGTGCATGGTCTGATAATAAGCGCAGCGGAGGTGGCGGTGGCGGTAGCAGCAGCGCAGGTGGCTCACCGAATACACAAAAGCATGCATTTAGTGGTGGTGGCGCAGGCGGTGGGGGGAATAAGTATAAGTTTACAAATTCTACTGCAACGCCTGCTGCAACACCGACATCAAAATCGGTCGCTGCTCCTGCTGCGACTCCCGCGTCCGCCCCAGCATCCACCCCAGCATCCACCCCAGCGCCCGCACCTCCAGCTGCGCCGGCATCCACCCCAGCGCCCGCACCTCCAGCTGCGCCGACATCCACCCCAGTAGCACCCGCACATACACCCTATAAGAAGTGGGTCAGTCCATTTAAGAAGCAGGATGAGACGTTCGAATCCGTCATTGTCAGCACCGTCATCAATGATAAACTCAACAAGTTCAGCCCTGTTAATTACAACGACATCCACGACTTCCTAAGTGAGATTCTCGCAGCAGGCGATACGGACTTCCTCCACGACTTCATGCGACTCGTTTTCCAGAAGGCCGCCACCGAGTCTACATACTGTCCCCTATATGCCCGCCTCCTCAAGGACCTGTCAAGCAAATATCCGTTCCTCATTGATGAAATGCGCATCCTCTTCAACAAGTTCCTCGACATCTTCGGTGAAGTCACCGAGGATGAATGCACTGACATGGAAGAGTTCATCAAGCGCAATAAGGAGAAGCGCTACCGCAAGGGATATTCCCAGTTCCTCGCCGAACTGTTCAAACTCGGTATTGTTGACCCCACTTCGTTCGCCCAGACAATTGAGCGTATTGTAACTGAAATGAACGCCCTGTCCCAGCAGCGCGATAAGACACAGATTCTCGACGAGTATACATCGTGCATCACCCATATTCTCCGCGTCATGAATTCAGACGAGGCCAAGGAAAGCACCGTCTATGAGCAGATTGTCGACATCGTCGCCACATATCTCAAACCCCTTACTGTGGTATCCGCCGACCGCCCGAGCCTTTCCTCAAAAATCCGCATGATGGTCATGAATGCCATTGAAGATGTGTGCTAAGTTCCCCGCTATAATATTACGGCGCACACACTAGAATAAAACTATGTATTTTGACGATCGCCTAGCAAATACACTTGTGGCCAGCACACCTGTATTTGCTCATATTCACCCCAATGTTTTTTCATGCACATCCATTGTGCTCGACTTTGTGATCCTATATTTACTGAGGTCAGGGCGCGGACTTGTTCCGCAATATATATTGCTCGCCGTCATCTTCGCCGCGCGCTACCTAACTGACATACTTGACGGTGCAATTGCTCGCACATATTCGAAAGTGTCCGTGCTAGGTGGTCTATTAGATACTGCGGGAGATGCCCTGCTTATCCTTATACTATTTTGGTATGTATGTGCGGTCTTTGGTTGGCCGGCCATATACGTCGCCTACGCGGCCGTCGCAATGGTCGCATTTATGATATATGAAGGGACGGTGCACGACCATGCGGCGTATAAAGTATATGGTCGTGACCGCCTGCGTGATATAGTTGCATGGGGGATTAATAATACTGTGTGGATATTTGCCGCAGCATATATTTTTGTCGTGGTAACACTACCGCGTTGTCGTGTAATTGCTGGCCAATTTGAAGGGTGCGAATTGCGGACCTAAAAATTGAGCGTATCTGGGCCGCCTAAGTGGTTGGCACCAAGCCATTGTAAAGTATGCCACCTACACGCCAGAAGAAGGGACGCGCGCCGACGAAGAAGCGGGGCGGCGCAGGAGGTGGTAGCGGCGATCGCGATAGCGACGTTGACAGCCGCGGAAACATTCGCGGCCTCATCGATTACGATTATGATTCATCGGCTGACCATATTTCGGACAGTGATGAGTCATTCAACAGTGATGATATGTCGTCCGATGAGCGCCATAAGGGATATCGGCACGGTAAGCGGACGGGTCCTTCGGCTGCGGCGGGTCGGCGCACACGTGGTGCACCGCCCCCTCCTACTCGCAGCACATCCTATAAGATGCACGATGAAGACTCGGACTCGGAATCCGAACTCTCTGATAGTCCGCCGGCAAAGCACGGACATCGTTATCGCACCCGCGCGGCAACGGCAGCAGCGGGCGGCAGCAGCGGCGCCAAAAAACACCGACATCGTTTTACCCCTGACAGCCGCCGGTCGACGAGTGATATGACCGAATCGGAGGAAGAGGAGGAGTATGAAGATTCCGAGGAGGAATATGAGGATTCTGACGAAGAATATGACGATGATTCCGACGAGGACTACGACGAGGACGAGGAGGACTCCGAGCAGACCATCGTGATTCGTCTCAGTGGCGGCGGAGCCGGTGGCGGAGAGGATCGTGTGGTCCCCCAGCGCCATGATCTCAAAAAAGAGTCACCCGAAGTCAAAAAGTTCGTCGAACTCATGACAAAACCGGTCGACGAAAACGACATCGATATGCAAATCGACCAATTCAAAGCCCTCGACACACCAAAGCGCGCCAAACTTATCGAGGCCCTCGAGCATCAACCAACGACCGCCGAAAACAGCATGACACTGATGTTCAACATCCTCACGATGAAACTGCCAAAGGAAACACAGGCCATGATCCTCGCCAAGTATAAGTCCCTCCAAACCATGGACCAGAGCACCGGTGAATATTTCAAACTCCGCAACTGGCTCGAAAAGGTGTGTGCAGTGCCATTCGGACTCTATAAGGAAATGCCGGTCCGCATTGACCAAGGTCCCGAACACTGCGCTGTCTTCATGGAGCGTGCCAAGAAGTGTCTCGATACCGCGGTATACTCCCAGGAAGAGAGCAAACTCCAGATTCTCCAGTTCATCGCCAGTAAAATCGCCAATCCCGAATCCAACGGTCTCTCACTACTCCTAATTGGTCCCCCTGGTATTGGCAAAACGTCCCTCATTAAGAACGGTATTGCGAAGGCGCTCGACTGGCCATTCCAATTCATCTCACTCGGTGGCGATTCGGACGCCAGCACATATACGGGCCACCAACTTGTCTATGAGTCGTCGCACGCGGGCAAGATCGTCAATTCACTGTGCGCGGCGAAATCCATGAGCATGGTGCTTCTCTTCGACGAGCTCGACAAGATCTCCCAGACACCGAAGGGCGAGGAGGTGCAGAATCTTCTCGTCCACCTAACTGACCAGGTGCAAAACAGTGAATTCGAGGATAAGTATCTCTCAGGTATTCCTATTGACCTCAGTAAGGTGATGTTTGTGTTCTCGGCGAATGATATCAACAAGATCGACAAGATCTTGCTCGACCGTATGTTGGTGGTCAAACTGGAAGGCTACAAGGCAAAGGACAAGATCATTATCGCAGAGCAGCATTTGCTGCCGGCGGCCTTGCGTGATGTCAATCTGGAGGAGAAGGTGAGCCTCAGCAAGGAAATGATTGCGTATATCATCGAACACTACGCGACGGAGGAAGATGGTGTGCGCGAACTGAAGCGGTGCATTGAGGCGATTGTGCAGAAGATTAATATGCTGCGCCTATACAATGACAAGACGCTGCCCTTCCATATCAAGGACTTCTCACTGCCATTTGTGGTGAAGAAAGAACACGTCGACCTGTTCCTTAAGAAGCGCGAGCCGCGCTCGACGGTGCCGTTTGGGATGTATATTTAGAGGCGTGGCTGGTGTGAGTCCGCTTCAATAAACAATACCATCAGTATAATCCATCATTATAATTGTATAAGTCAATACACATATAAATTATAATGTTTACATTAACTTGTTTGCCAATAAATATTCCCGAATGCGCTTTGCTACATACTCAGGAGTAGGCTGCGGTTTTCTTTTTGCTTTCCAGGGTTTACTCACAACAGCCTGCCATTCAGTTTCACTTGCAGCGATTGCTTTCATGCGCGCTATAACAGAATCAATATGATCGGCACTTTTTAAATGAATTATGCGGTCTTCATTAATAAAATCGCCAGTGCGTTTTGCACCCCAGTAAACTGGAATTATGCCTGCGCGGAAACCGTGCAGAATTTTCTCAGTTATATATGAATCGCGTTCATTGTTTTCCATTGCAATGACAAATTTAAATTGCGAAATGTAGTCAATAAATTCGCGGGTCAAATAACTGTGTGGCAGCGGCCCGCCAATATTATTTTTATATTTACCAGCATATGTTACTTGAAAATGCTTATCAAGTTCATTTAGGAATGTATTGCGAACTCCACCGCCTGGGTTTGATATAATACAGACAACGTCCTTTGTTGGCATATTACGTGGAGTGGTAGTGTCTGGTATATGTTCTATTTCATATAATACTGAGCCGTAATATGGTATGGCTATATTGTTATGCGGCTGCCCTGTTTCAAATCCACTAAGTATAACACTGTAGTCTGTCGAATTTGGGCGAATCTCGGGCTCACCGGAATATTGATATGTGTGCTTCCATTTTTTTAGGTGTGCTTTTGTATCCCCAAACACACTTTCCATCAATATTTGTGAGTCATCTTGATTTCCTTCGATGATTGGTTGGCCATATACTTGACTAAGAATCTCAAGAAAGTATTGTTTTACTTTAGAGTCATTAAATCCTCCCCAAAATGCGTTAAAATGGACTTTTAATGGGTCTGTATAATATTCTTTACGTGTATGATAAACATGTATCACTAGTATTGTTACCAGTGCTAATAGCATACATAACAGAATCGCCAAATAAGTCATATCTAATATATACCAAGCGTTGCAATTATTGTATTTGCGCCGATCGAGCCGTTTGTAACGAGCTGTAATATGAGCGAATCGGATGGTGTAATTGTGGCAGATTTGTTGCTAATGACTACACTCTGATTGGCGCTATCAAGTGTTGCTGTTATAACGGGGGTGCCGGCAGTATTATTTTTGAATATATTAAGAACAACTGTATCGGTGCCGGTTAGAGCGGTGCCAGCCGATAAGACCAGGTAAAATGGCACAACAGTTTCGTCGAATTTGAAGGGGAATGATGTGGTAGGTAGCGCGTTAAAGTCGACTGTGCCTGGTAGGAGATATCTTGTTGCGGTATTTATACTTCCAACTGTGCCAAACATTATTGTGCCGCCGTTTGTTGTAACCCTGAAACTGTTGCCATCGGTTGTCCCGTTAATGAGATTCGTGGCATGGAGCATAAGGGTTCCGCTGGGGTCAGTGCGGGCGAGGTCATACGTTTCGCCATTGAGGGATGATGTGTGTAAGGCTAAGTATGCATTTACGCCGTTAACATCGACGGCCTTGGCGACTGTTCCAGAACCACTGCCCTTTGCATATATGTTTGTATCGCGAATACTGATGCGATTTGTCCCAAACACATATACACCACGCGCTGTGTTATTTGTGCCCGTGCCGGCATCGACATTGACAGTGCACCCACGTGTCAAGTCGGCAGACGAATAGGTGGTCGCCGAGGTCCCACTTGAAAGTATACCAGTGAGAGTGCCAGAGTCGGCAGTGGATGACACATTGATGACCGCCGTGCGGAGTTTGGCGGACTGCTGTGCACCTGAGGGAATTTCAAGACCAGTTATATTTACACCGTTGGTGGTTGTTGTAATTGTGATGGTGACATCTTCAATGCGGGTATTTGCGGCGGCTGTCACGGCGACCGTATTTGCACTGACATCAAGCGAGCGAATAGTCACCGCATTTGTCGACGCCCCGCGGAGGGATACATTTGCAGGTATGTTGAGGACTTCATCATATATACCTGGATATATGAACACTTGATGGCGGACTGATGTTTCACCATATAGTGTGCTGGCTTTTGTGAGGGCTGCCTGGATTGTCTGGAATGGTTGTATATAGGGATCGGTGTCAGCAAGCGTATCGTCACCATAATATTGGTCGACGCGTAAATAGTAGCCGGTTTGCGATGAACCTGAGCCTGCATCACCAGTTGCGCCACGGGCCCCAGTTAGACTGACGAGATATACAGCAGACGCATCAAATGTGCCAGTTGTGTTGTATATATTATTAATCTGAATATCACCTGATCCATTATTATATGAATTCACTTTTCCGTAAAAGTAATTCGCGGGCACATCGCGGTTTGTAACAAGCACATCATTGTTTATTGTCCACGGCTTGTTTGTTTCAATTGTAAATGCAACCCCTGTTGGACCGGCTGGGTCAATTACAATTTCATCAGTTGATCTTCCATTGTAGGTTTCTCCAGTAGCGCCCTTGGGCCCAACCTCGCCGGTTGGACCAGTCGACCCAAGAATGCGATTATCAAGATAGAGATTATTTGCAGATGAGTCAATCCAGAGAGTTCCTGTGACACCGCTGTTAGGGTTGCTTGCGACAGGCGTGATTTGGAGATAAATAGGATCGATGCCGCCGTGGACAGTGAGTTTGCCTGCGATGATGACTTCGCCTGATGTGCCGGTCGTTGGGTCAAATGTGAAAAGGGAGGAGCCAGTTACACCACTGCCGTCATAAAAGAGAATGCCGCCAGTTGCTCCGATGAACTGGAAGGAACCTGTGGCACCTGTTGCACCTGTTGCACCAGGAAGGCCAGCAATGGTGAACGCCCACGATGCAACCGCACCGACACCGTTTTTATAAGTCGGTGCAATGGTGAAGGTGTTTCCAGCAATTACAACCGTGCCTTCCACCACATGATTTGGATTTGAAATGTCAGTGCTAACTGCGCGCACACTGGAACCCGATATGAATGCACCGACCTTGTTAACTGTGAACACATAGGGGCCTGTAGACGGGTCGACGGAGGTTGTTGATGTTACACCGTCATAGCCTGCACCTGTAGGGCCTGTTTCACCTGTGGCTCCTGTTGCACCCGTGGCTCCTGTGGCTCCTGTAGAACCAGCAGAACCGGCAGTTGAATCATACACAAATTCACTCAGAACAGTATCATAACGCACTAAATATCCTCCAGTAGACCCCCTAACTGGGTTTACGAAGAAACCACCAGTTGCCCCCGCTTCAAGACCACTGCTGCTCGCATTTATGACGATTGAATTAGCGAATTGTTCAATGTTTCCTGCTTGGTATCCAATTGCAACGGCATATGCACCTTGTATATTAGCACCTGCATTGTTACCAATCGCAACAGCATTTATCCCCTGGTCTATTGCACCAGCGTTATACCCGATTCCTATTGCATTTTGTCCTTGATTTTGTGATATCTGAACTGAGTATCCTATTGTAATTGCATTAGAACCTTGGTTTGTTATACCATGTCGCTTATAACCTATATCAATTGCATTACCTTGCTGCGTTGTTTGACCAGCACCTCTACCAATGGCAATTGCATTTGAATTTTGTCCATTATACCCTGCCTGATAACCGAGTGCGACTCCATAATTCGACTGCCCAAGGGCACCTGCATACGACCCTAAATGCAGATTATCTCCACCGACAAGCCATGTATTTGATGCATCATTCCAGTATAAATATTGTGAATATAGTGTGCCCGTTACACCAATCACATTTGATAGGCCAGTGTCATATGTAATTTCTTTACTTGTATCATTATAACGCATAATATACCCGTTTGACTTATTATTAATAGGGTTTACATAATAACCCTGTGTGGTTGGAGTAAGTTCTGTTAAACTCGCGTTTAAAATAATTGTGTTGCTGCTTACATCAGATACACCAGCCGAATTTCCAATAGCAATACTGTAATCACCTAGATTTGATGATCCTGCATAGCGGCCTATGGCGACTGAATTTATCCCCTGATTATCATTGCCTGCAGCACCACCTATTGCGATTGCATTTTGTTGTTGATTAAGGAATCCAGCTGATTCACCTATGCCAATGGCCATATTGCCTTGACTAGTTTTTCCTGCATCTCTACCAATTGCCACACCAAACTCACTTTGTCCGGTTTCGCCTGCACCATTTCCTATAGCAATTGCCCATTGTGTCTGGTTGGTCTTCCCTGCACCTGATCCTATTGCGATTGCGTATGTGCCTTGCACATATTGACCGGCGGATGACCCAATTGCAATCGCTTGCGTGCCTTGGGTGTTAAAACCTGCCGCTCTTCCTATAGAAATTGCTTCCTGTGATTGCCCTGTATTTCCAGCCTGAAAGCCAAGTGAAACAGCATATATGCCTTGATTATTTTTACCTGAATCCTGCCCTAAATGCACTCTGTCTGAACCGACGGCCCATTGTGCACCCGATGTATCCCAATAAATATAGTCTGAATAATATGTGCCATTTACTCCTATTACACCTGTTGCGCCTGTGGCACCTGTTGTGCCCGTTTCACCAGTAGCACCAGTAGCACCGGTTACACCTGCTCCTGTTGGACCAGTGGCACCTGTCGCACCTGTTTCACCTGCACCTGTTGCACCTGTTGCACCTGTTGCACCTGTTGCACCTGTTGCACCTGTTGCACCTGTCGCACCTGTTGCACCTGTCGCACCTGTCGCACCTGTTGCACCTGTTGCACCTGTTGCACCGGTGGCTCCTGTTACACCTGCACCAGTAGCACCTGTCGCACCGGTTGCACCAGTGGCTCCTGTTACACCTGCACCAGTAGCACCTGTCGCACCTGTGGCTCCTGTTGAACCTGTGGCTCCAGTGGCACCTGTTGCACCCGTTGCCCCTGTAGAACCAACAGAACCGGCAGTCGAATCATACACAAATTCACTTAGGGTAGTATCATAACGCACTAAATATCCCCCCGTAGAACCTCTAACAGGATTTACGAAGAAACCACCAGTTGCCCCCGCTTCAAGACCACTGCTACTTGCACTTATGACGATTGAATTTGCAAATTGTGAAAATTGTCCAGTCTGATATCCGATTGCTATTGAGTAATTACCTTGTGTATCTATACCAGCACCTTTACCGATTGCAACTGCATTTATCCCTTGGCCTATTGCGCCAGCATCATACCCGATTCCTATCGCATTTGCACCCTGATTTTGTGAAAACTGGAATGAGTGCCCTATGGTAATTGCATTGGAACCTTGGTTTGTTATACCAGATCGCTTATAACCTATATCAATTGCATTGTCATTCTGTGTTGTTTCACCTGCGCGTCTGCCTATCGCAATAGCATTTGAGTTCTGACCGTTATAACCCGCGTATTGGCCAAGTGCAACTGCGAAATTGGATTGCCCGAGACCACCTGCATAGGCACCTATATGTATTGTTGATGAACCGGTTGCCCATTCATTATTTGAACTGTTCCAGTAAATATAGTCTGAATAGTATACACCAGTCGCCCCTATTACACCTGTAGGTCCAGTCGGCCCAGTAACACCTCCGCCGCCACCAGTAATTGCAGTGTCATCAAGATAAAGTGTTTGGTCATCTTTAACCCAGAGTGTTCCCGTTATGCCGCTATAAGGGTTGGCTGCCTGGGGGACAAGTTGCAAATAAAGGGGGTCAATACCACCAACAACTGTAAGTTTACCTTCTATACGGACTTCCCCAGAAGTTCCAGTTGTAGGGTCAAATGTGAAGAATGATGACCCTGTTATACTCGAGCCATCATAAAAAAGAATCGCACCTGTAGGGCCTGTGAAGTCGATTGCACCTGTTGGGCCAGTGGCACCTGTGGCGCCCGTTTCACCAGTAGCACCTGTAGCTCCTGTGGCGCCCGTTTCACCAGTGGCCCCTGTGGCACCCGTGGCGCCCGTTTCACCAGTAGCACCAGTCTCTCCTGTCGCGCCCGTTTCACCAGTAGCACCCGTGGCCCCTGTAGCACCAGTAGCCCCTGTAGCACCAGTGGCACCTGTTGCACCCGTTGCACCCGTTGCACCCGTTGCACCAGTTCCACCTGTAGTCCCTGTGACTCCAGGAATAGTATACCAGAAGTAAACAATATCATTTAGGGATGCTGCAAAGGTTGTTGTATTTATAACAACTGACCACATACCGCCTGAAAATATAGGCGTCGATGCAATAGTTCCATAATAGTATGTTGCGGCTGTTGAATTACGCGCATTGAATGTAATAGTAGCTGTGCCAGTCAGCGCAACAAGTTCCTGGAAAAATGCAGTTGCGTCGGCGCCATCATTTGTTGTTGGATTAAATGATATTGTTGTAACAGTTGGTCCAATTGCGTATGTAAATTCGCGCGTATTAATTGGAGAATTTGCAAATATCCAGTTAGGGGTGCTGGATAGACCCGTCGCACCTGTGGCACCTGTTGCGCCATCCGAACCAGCAGCGCCCGTGGCACCTGTTGCGCCAGCAGAGCCCGTTGCACCTGTCGCCCCAGCCGAACCAGCAGCACCTGTTGCACCCGTCGCACCTGTCGCGCCAGCAGCGCCCGTGGCACCTGTTTCTCCAGTCACACCTCCTCCGCTACCAGCAGGACCCGTTGGACCAGTAGGACCTTTTAACCCACCATAAGGGAGTAGTATCCATGGAGTCACGCCATCTCCAATTTTAAACAAACTTGTGTCCGTCTCCAGACCAAATTCACCGGATGCCAGGGTCGGGTTTGCCACTGTCCATGTTGCGGCTAACCCTCGCCGAAGTTGCAACTGAATATTTGGCATTTCTACCTAAGTGCATATAGTTTCATTCCTTTTAGTTTGCCTCACATAACAATATATTTAAAATAAGTCTATTGTTATGCTACTCTTCCATATATCGCCCATATTAAACAACCGTTCCACAATCAAATGCGGGTCCAAGGAAGTATGTCGAATAAGGATTTCCACCATCAAAAATATAGGCCGTAACTGGACCTGTAGGGCCAGTGGGGCCAACCGGACCGGGATCACCTGTAGGGCCAGCCGGTCCAGTTGCGCCAGCGGAGCCCGCAGGGCCAGTTGCGCCAGCAGGGCCCGCTGGGCCAGCAGGCCCTGTAGGTCCAGTCGCCCCACTTCCACCTCCGCCCCCTCCGTTGCAGCACGAATAACAACTCGAATTACTTTTACAAAGCGCCAGCAACTGTTTCGCCGCCAAATACTGACTCGAATCCATCTACTATCGCGCCTCCATTAGAATTGCGTAACGGGCTGAACGCGAATATACGGGGTCGGCACCAAATCTGCCCGCGTATAATTGCGTATTTGAGTTGTGTGATAGTGGTATGTTTTAACATTATAGGGTTCATTGTATATCATATAACCGGCCGCATAGAAACGGTGCACGAGCGCATTATCGCATCCAGGTTTTCCCAACATAAAATCAATTTGACCCACCAGCGTATCATCTGGTGCAAAGTTCGTATGATAAATCCATGTGTCCTGTGAATCAGGTCGTGGCCCAAACAATTTGCAAAATCCCAGGCGCCGCTCGCGATTATATTCGAAACGCAACAAGGCATATAGGGAACGCCGCACCGACAAACATGACCGCCGCACTTGCGCCACGGTTTTATCGAAAAAGATGTCGCTATTTGCAATTACAACATAGCCGCGCAGCCCCTGTTCTGCCACCAGTCGGCAAACATGTGCGTATGTCATCCGTGCACCGTCATCATATACTATTTGCGTCACCCGCTCCATTTCACATTCCTTTAATTGCATTTCAGCGGCTGTATATATGCGTTCATTTATGAGATAAATACGCTCAAATGCACCTAGTCGCACATTCTCCTTCAAACAATGCAAAATTTCCGCATGACGCGCACGATCCTTATGGATGAAAAACTGCGACACCAAATATATAGGGTCACCGTCTCTATCGGTGCTTGTCAGCTGATCCTTGTTGTAAATCACCGGGGAAAACAGTAAGGTGTGTGGTTTATTATACACATGAGTATCTATGAAATTGTTTTCCATACTATATGCCTCCAATTCTGATTACTATTAGGGACTTTATTTAGGTCCGCCGGCATCTCGACCTATTCGCTGTAAAGTTTCCAAAGTGTCGACTCCATCATTGCCACATCATCGCGTTCCTCCAAATATAGTCCAAATTCATCCGCCATGCGGTCAATTAAGTCGCGCTGGGAAGGTGCGTGGAAAAAGACGCGCAGCAACTTCTCGGCGTCGGCGCGGTCACCAATTCGGTCTGTGCTAAAATCATTATTTAAATAAAGCCCCGTGCTCCCCCCGCCATTTATATAAAGTCCCATGCCGGTCGTAAAGAATTGGGCCAGGTCGGCGCTCTTTTCGTCTGCAAGGTCGATCCAAGCGAGAGGTAAAGTATGTTCAGCATCTAGCCGATAAAGACGCACATGCTCTAATTGTGTCGGTGTGCTGGTTTCCTCGAGCAACTTGGCGACCACATTTGTTTCCCGTGTCGCCGGTTTACTGGAGTCGTATACATACACTAGCCATCCATTCAGGATTGTTTCGGAGCCACTTTCAAAGCCATCGATGGCCGCCGCCGCTGCACCTGCAGCACGGGCAACTCGCAGGAGAAACAGTATCACTATAAGTGCAATTAGTGCTCCCACAAGCCATGTCAAAAGGTCGTCGACTCGCATCTACTAACTTTACCCGCTAAAAGACACTTTACGAACTTTATAAAGTATGACCGGGTCGCCGGCGCCGCCAGACTTTGCCGACACACTTTCCCGCTGTCAAAGTTCGATCTTTATAAAAGACAGTCCGTGGCCGATCGCACATTTGGCGTCTTTCATATGTGCTAAATGGATTCTTCCAGGATTTTCTATACAACATCCTCGCACAGCCTACTATACTTTACCGACCGGCGAGACGGCGCCAACCAGCAAACCGTTTACAGACCGCCTGATGGCCCCAAGATCCGTCTTTTATGATGCCGAGCGGGCCGCCGAGGCTATTCGTCGCGGACCGTTTCATGGCATTCTTGCGGCCGCCGATTGGGAACCGACTGCCGCCGAACTTCCTTGGCTTAGCGGTGGCGCAACCGCCGCCTACGCTGGCACTCTGGTCCCGCACACAATATCTAATTGCACTACCCACAGGTTCTGGTTATGGGAATCCATATTTCCTAAACGCCGCGCATTAGCCGTTGATATGCACATGGTTCCTATGGATGCACAGGCCGTGTTTGCCGCCTTCAACGTGCGCGTGGACTTCTATTTTACGAGCGATGTGGCCGATATACTTATGAATGCATATCATTCGGAGTTCTTTGAATTCAAGTGCACCCGTGATATATTTGCACGAGATTACAAAGCACCATTATCAGCTGATCTTGTGCGCCATGTGCGCGACCGTGGCTACGAATTTATCATAACTGGACATACACTCTATACGACCCTGGTGTTTGCTCAATTAGGATTGCCGATGCTGCATGTGAATAGCACACGGTATGGGAATGCATTTGTGGCACACCCGCCTGCAATGACCCTGATCAACGCCGGTATAACAGAGTTGCTGCGTTCTGGTCGTCTCACAATTTTCCATAATAATCGTTTGGATGAAGCATATTTTAATTGGTATTTTCCGTGGTTCCGACGAATGCATCCAGGGCGTGCACTACATGTGCCATCACTCTGCGAGTATGGACCCCGATTGCGTGTGCGGACACCAACGGGCGAGCGCCGCTATATGTTTTGGGATCCGCGCGATCAGACATTGGATGGCGCATCGCCGTATTTGTCGGCCCTCTGGCGTGCCCTAAAAGATCGGCTAGGGGAGCGCATTGAGCGCACACGCGAAGTCAAAGGTGGGGCGCCACATATACCTGATGGATTTCAGGACAAATATGCCGCAATTATTCATATACCGTATAATGCCAGCACAATGTCAATGTTTGAACAGTCACGGGCGGGGATCCCTACATGGATACCTTCGCGACGGCTATTAGAGGTGATATGGAATTCACCGACCGAACATAATGAACTGTCGTGGTATGCGTTCTCACGGGAAAAACTGGCGACCGCTCCGTGGCCTGAGCGGATTGATATGCCAGCGGTTGTAGGGGAATATGTGGCACGGACAGATTGGGACAGCAGTGATGATGGTGCAAGCAGTCCACCGATTCTAGGAGGAGTCCTCGAGTTCGACAGCGCGGCAGACTTGGTGGACCGTATTGATACAACGGACTATGATGCGGTTATTGCGGATGCTCATGCGACCTACCCACAAAAGCGCGCAAATGTATACGCCGCCTACAGAGATTTTTTACGGCATTTAGATGGAACTCGGTGAAACAATTGATGTTTAAATACAAGATACTAATAACGTCACTTATTAGACTAAAATTTTAATCTAATAAGTGACTAGAATGGACAAACCAGATACAAAACTGATGCGAGCAATGCAAGGATATAATTATAGCGGAGCAAACTCAAATGCTGAACGTATTCGCGACATAGATAAGGCATTGGCTGACGGCGCTAAACTTGTTGCTCCTGCATCAGATAAATATAATAACCCGTTGTCTATGGCACTGGTTGGTCCTCATATTTCACCGGCGGTTGTTGAACATTTAATATCGAAGGGCGCTGATGTTAATAAAACGTTTAAACCCGGCGAAACAAGACATACGCCATTAAGTTATTTAATTGAAATGCGAAAGGAAGCTATAACTAGAGAATTAATACAAAGAAGGGTGGCTTCGCGATTCAATATGAGAAATTCGAGTAAAGAACCAATTGTTGATAGTAGAGTTGGAGCTAAAATTGCGGAAGTTGCACGTATATTAATTGAAAAGGGGCAAAATATCAATCAAAAGCTTTATTGGAGAAATGTGCCACTGTATGTATTAATAAAAGATCCCGAAGTTATGGAGGTTTTTCTTAATAACGATGTTGATTTATTTAATCCAAGAGATGAAACCGGTAGACCATATTTATATGAATTAGTATGGGGTGATAATTTTAATCCAACAATAATTAATATGATATTAGATAAATATGGTAATAAACTCATAAATGGGACTACACATGTAGTATTACTATTCTTAGAGGCTCTTAATTATACAGGTTCTGCAAATGATATTACTAAAAATATTGAAAAGTTTATAGACATATTAGAAGCGCGCGGATTTAATATTAACACCCCTTTAGATGACATCGGCACTACTCTTCCAATAAAGTTGGCTAAAATGAAATATGTTAAAAATTCTACACTTATGGCCGCAGAAGGCGAACGTCGCCGAAATATTTATGGACGTAGTGCCGCAAATTACTCAAAGATAACCAAACGGCAAACTAAAATGTGGCTAAGAAACAAGTCTAGGCGGAATGCAGAAGCCGCTGCAGCCGCCGCTTCTGCCGCTGCTGCCGCTGCTGCTGCCGCTGCTGCCGCTGCAGCGCATGCGGAAAATAATAACAACAACAATAATAATAACAATAATAACAACTATAACAATAACAATAATAACAACTATAACAATAACAATAATAACAACTATAACAACTATAACAACTATAATAATAACAATAATAATAATTCATCATCAAGCGGTGGCAAACGACGCAAAATAACTCGACGCAAAATAACTCGACGCAGACGTTAAATGAATATACAGTTATATTACATATTTATTTAAAAACTATTTACAAACCATGCAAACTACACATATATATGTAGCCTGCAGGGTATTTTTTACGGCATTTAGAGTAGATTAACTGTATCATAAATGGAATCTGATATGTTTAGCCCAGCACACTATACATACCTTATTGCGCAGAAGTATGCATATGTCGCCCTAATTGTGGGTGCCATGGGCTGGCTCGCAGTCGGCGCTTTCAGCGTGAATCCCATAACTGCTATGTTTGGTGAGGGCCTGGTGAGTCGCCTCCTATTTCTCCTTGTGGGTGCTGCCGGCCTGTTTTTCATAGCCCGCCGTGACTACTATTTGCCATTCCTTGGTGAGGCGGTTATGCCATGTTCGTCCCTCCAGGACCGAGTTCCTCCCGGTGCTACACGGTCCGTCACAATTAGCACAGAGCCGCGTGCAAAGATTCTTTACTGGGCGTCGGAGCCTGCTACGGATGAATTGCAGCACATCAATGATTGGCGTGTTGCATATGCTCGCTTTGAGAACGCGGGTGTCACAACGGCTGGTGCTGACGGCACGGCAGTGCTCCGTGTGCGCGAGCCACAGGCGTATACAGTTCCTTTCCGCGGCCGCCTCGAACCCCATATCCATTACAGGGTGTGCGCAAACGGTGGCATGATTGGGCGTGTGAATACAGTGTTTTTGGATGAGCGCAAGAATGGTATCGAAGGATTCCAGAATTCTGGGGCAGTGACCGATGAGAAGGCTGCACAGGCTAAGCGGATGATCCAGACGATGAGCCAGGCTGTGCCGCAAATTAATCAGATATTATCCAATATTCAGACGCAGTTTTCGGCCGATGCCCTAGGCTCTGGTGCGGCGGCCGCGGCAGAAGAAGACAGCGCTACATCTGCTGCAACACTTCAGGAAGCATTTTGCACCTATTAGATCACAATCTAATCCAAGCAACCAATGCCACATGATCACGCAATCTAAAGTAAAATAGCGAACACATCTTAAATATGGAGGACATACCCGCCCCTACTGTCGCCATTGTATATGGCACCCGCCCCGAGTATCTTAAATTTAAACCACTCATCGACTACGCTCGCACATCCCTAAAAGTAATTCGCATCGGCCAGCACGAAACAATCATGGACGGCGAGGTGTTTGATGCATTTATCCCAGTTCCACCCGTCGCCCATGCCACCGACCGCCTAAATGCTCTCGGTGCAACTATTCTCGCACATCTTGGTGGACACCTGAAATGTCCTATTACGCATGTTATTGTCCAAGGTGATACGGCCACCGCCTTCTACGCGGCTGTTGTTGCATTCCAGATGCGTCTGCAAGTGGTGCATTTAGAAGCCGGCATGCGCACATATGACCTTGAGAATCCATTCCCTGAAGAGGGCTACAGGCAGATGATTTCGCGTATTGCTAGCCTCCATTTGGTCCCCAGTATCAACAACAAAATATATCTAAATGCCGAGTTTGTGGCCGGTCCCAAAGTGGAAGTGGGAAACACTATTCTTGACCAGGTGCGCTCCTATGAGTTGCCAGTTACGCGCGAGCAGCGAATTCTGATTACACTTCATCGGCGGGAAAACTGGGGAGATTATAAGGAGTATATTCAGGAAATCTGTGCACTGGCTGCTCGTTCACCTGCCTACACATTTGTCCTAATTGCACATATGAATCCAGTGCTGCAGGAAATTATTTGTGATACATGCGGGGACAGCCCGAATTTGGTTGTGAGTCCACCAATGAGCCATAAGGAATGTGCGGCAGAGATTGCGCGCTGTGCGGCTGTTATAACGGATTCGGGCGGAATTCAGGAAGAGGCGGCATTTATGGGAAAGCATATATTTTGCATTCGCAAAAAGACGGAGCGTGATGCAATTCCTGAGCATTATATAACATATATTACTGCACCGGCTGAATTTGAGGCAATTAACTTGGATAATATACCTAGACATGAACAATGCTATGTGTATGGTGACGGGCACGCTGTGGAAAAGATATGTCGGCTTCTCAAACTCAAGTCGCAGGCCGCGCAGAGTTTGCGCCTAAACAATTAGGACAATTTGTGTGTAGATATGAGTGGGTTGCATGGAAATAGTCGTGATCATTTGACTTTCTTTTTGAATAAAATAAAGGCAAATGAGCCGTTTGGTATTATTCGCCCTGGGGATGGCGAGTATGCCGTTATGCGTGACCAGCAAATTAGCACGGGCGATAATTGGACCTTCAGGTCAGGGGGAAAACTTGCCACCGATTTGATGTCGGCGATTTGCGCCGATGTGTCCGAATTTTATGTCGGTATTTCGTGCCCTGGATGTAACGGCGATATTTGCAATTATATGAAGGGTGTGCTCCCGTGTGCATCACGAATTACATACGCGAATATTTTCTGTAACCGCAATTGGCGATATTTCATCGATTTTATGAGGGGCCGCGAGTTCTTCTACATTGGTCCTGGAACGGCTGTGACGGACGAATTTAAGGTCGCGGGGCGCATGATGGTGGACCCACTGCTTGTTGAGAAGTGGGATACTGAGCGCGACGCATTTTTGGCGGCAGTCGATGCATTTGTTGCACCACACAAAGGTAAGGTGTTTTGTATTAGTGCAGGGCCGGTCGCAAAGGTGCTTGTGCCGCGACTTATGGCGACATATCCGCAGAATATTTATTTGGACTGTGGGTCGGCGCTGGATCTTTATTTGAAGGGGACGACCAATCGCAGTTATATCAATGATGACCAGTTTTATACATCAATTGTTTGTAATTTTGAGGCCCCTTATCATGTGCGCGAGGCATATGTTGCGGCGGCGCCCGCGCCCGCGCTTGCGCCTGCAACCGCCGCCAAAATCACCGCAATCCTTAATCTCTACAAACGCCCACACACCCTAATTGAACAAGTCGCAGCATTGCGAGCACAAACTATTCAGCCTGCAAAAATCATTCTTTGGGTAAATCAGGCAGACGGTGTGGTAATTCCTGCAGAAATTACACGCGATCGCTCGATTCATATCATCTTTTCCAGTCAAAATACAGGTGTATGGGGGCGATTCACCGCAGGTATACTTGCACAAACAGAGTATGTGTGTGTCTTCGACGACGACACCATTCCTGGGCGTCGTTGGTTCGAAAATTGCGTCAAAACAATGTCGGTGACGCCAGGGCTACTTGGCACGGTCGGTCTCATTTTCGCACCAGGCAACACATATCGATGTGGTGTCCCTCGCATAGGCTGGCCAGGTCCCAATAAGGAGACGCGCCAAGTCGATATTGTCGGCCACGCCTGGTTCTTCAAGCGCTCATGGCTATCGGCGCTCTTTTCGGAAATGCCGCAGTGGCCCGATATGTTTACCGCCGGCGAAGATATCGCCTTCTCGGCTGCACTCCAAAAGATCGGTGTGCCGACACTTGTGCCGCCACACCCACCTGGGGAAGAGGAGTTATACGGAAGTATCCCTAAAAGTGCATGGGCATATGGTATGGAAAGTGTGGGTATTTCCATGAATAGCGATGGGTATTCAAAATTCGACGCATGTTTGAAGCATTTCATTGAGCGTGGATTCAAAACATTGGCAAATGCCGCAATGTAAGCACCTAAATTTTAAGATTGCATTTATGTATATATAAAATGGCGGGACGTATAACAGCCATTTTAAACTTATATAAGCGACCTCACACACTAAATGCACAAATATTTGCATTACGCTGCCAAACAGTGCCTCCATCACAGATTATGATTTGGGTAAATCATGCGGATGGTGTGGTAATCCCTCCAGAAATTGCCAATGATCACTCAATTCACATTATATATTCAAGTAGAAATACGGGTGTTTGGGGGCGTTTTACCGCCGCCATATTGGCACAGACAGAGTATGTGTGTGTGTTCGATGATGACACCATTCCTGGTCGACGTTGGTTTGAAAACTGTCTGGAAACCATGAAAACTCATACAGGGTTACTTGGAACAGTTGGTATTATTTTTGAAAGGGGAAATCAATACAAACAGCACGGAGAACGCATAGGATGGACCAATCCCAACAGTGAACCTGTCCAGGTAGATATTGTAGGCCATTCATGGTTTTTCAAACGTGAATGGTTATCTGCGCTCTTTTCGCGTATTCCTGTTTGGCCTGACATGTTTACAGTTGGAGAAGATATGGGGTTTTCCGCGGGACTTCAGGTGATTGGTATTAATACGTATGTTCCTCCACATCCACCCGATAATGTAGAATTATATGGCAGTATTCCATCATTTGCGTGGAAATATGGAACAGAAATGTGCGCAGTGTCGCGTGATCCCGATATATATAATAAATTTCATAAAGCCCTGCAATATTACATGGACCGTGGATTTGTTACACTTATGAATCGCCGGCTGACTGCCGACGGAGCACAATAATGTATGTAGTTGCACCAAACTCGGCACCCCTAACTGCTGTAGCACGCATATCATCATATGTCAACCAGGAATTTTCCACAAAATTACGCACGGTGCAAGCATAATGTCCACCTATATGATTTCCCATATGATCGAGTGTGGCAAGTGGTTCGTATACCCATGTGCGACTTTTATGCTCGGCTGCGTCGGCAAAGTGTGGTGCGAATGAAATTGGCGCACCATCATAATTGACGGCTGTATGTATTTTCTGGCGGGTTGCTGTAAATCGGTCAAAAACTACAATTAGATTGGACGGGAGGCGATAAAATTCACGGCTCATTGTAGCGGAGCCTGGGCCACATTTGTCACACTTATACTCTGCAATTAGGAGTGGTGCACGCTCAGCAGAGATGACGTCGAGGAGTGTTTGGCCTGGCCCAGGGATGGGTATTTTGAGCATATTGAAATGCTCCCAGCGAGCTGACTCGTGACCACACGCATTACAGCGACATACAACGCGGTCGAGACCAAAGGTCGCATCGGCAATCTGGGAATAGCCGTTGGCCCAAATGGAAGCCCATGCAGTGGCGGCAGGAGTGGCATCTTCTGGGGCCGCAATTGCCTCCTTCATACCCTCGTGGGCCTGGTCGAGCAAGTATGTCATATATTCATGACCATCATGCGGAAGGGGCCTGCCGAAATCCTCATAAATAGTCCCCTTGACAACTTCCTGGATTTTCTGGTAAAACGCGAATGGGCGACATGTCATTGGTGCAGTGCATCCCCACATCGCCTTCGTTAGTTCAATGAATGCATAGAGGACTTTCGCCGGCGCGGTCGGTGATTCTTTAATGCGTTCAATTAGGGCGGTGTCGGTAAATATATTGGCCCACTCGGGCATTGCGCGGACAATTTGGATGACTGAATTCATATAACATGTGTTGCCGAGATTGACCAGACCACACACACCACGCAGTTGCGGCTGCTGCGGCGGTGGCTGCTGCTGCACAACCCCCTGCTCGGACTCTGACATACTTCTAATTGTATAGTGTAGGTAATCTCTTAGATGATTGCGTGGGGGTCTAAAAATTGATCGGGGCGCGTGCAGACAGAAAATATGCCGCGCCTAGCACAGCCACATTTACAAGCCAAATGAACCCTTACGAACAATGGTATGGTAATTCCCTGATTGATGATATTCACAACTATTTCCCAGATATTCTTTACAATCCTGACCAATTCACAAGTGTCCGCGATTTGACGAACTACATTTCAAATAGTGTTCGCAACCGGTTCCATCCAGAGTTGGTTGCCGCGGCGGCGGAGGCAGCGGCTCCTCGTCTTACGATGACACGGCATCTGCCTCTGCATATGCCTCTGCATATGCCTCTGCATATGCCGTCACAGTATACATATAATTGGACTGCTCCCGCTGCTATGCCATCCATGTTTGCACCTCTTCCTCGGGAAACTAGACGGGCACCTCCAGTTGTGCAACCTAGTGAAGAGGTGCAAACTACTATTCGAAACTTCAATGCTAGTCAGCGTGAACTGATGAGCCTTGTTGATTTAACGATGGGACTTCTTGGGGCCCGCACAGCAGCTGCGGCTGCGCTCGAACCTGTGCGGGTCGGTGCGACGGCCGAACAACTCGAAGCAGGCAGTCGTGTGCTTGTTGTGTCTGATGCGACAATTAATGCCAATTGTGCAATTTGCGTGGAGCCAATTAATGTCGGTGATACATGTCGGCGTATTACACGCTGCCACCATCTCTTCCATAAGGATTGCATCGACCAACATTTTCGGACAAGTGTCCGTTGCCCGCTTTGTCGGATTGACATTCGCGAACTGGAGCCGGCTGCAAGCGAAGCCCCAGCTCCAGCCCCCACCCAACCCTAATTGCAGACCTCCCATAAATCCATAAAAAATATTACAAATATAATTTATGAGTTAATTACATATTATTCAATATTTATTTTTCGTATAGTCAATCGTCTCCGTCTAAATTTACGCGTTAAGCACACCAAGGTCCGAAGGGAGTTCCTCAATATTCGTATTGTAGTATGCGACAATGTCCTCGAGCATCTTCACCTCCTTGTTTGAGATAATATTGAGTGCAACACCCTTGCGACCAAAACGACCCGAGCGACCAATGCGGTGAATATAGTTTGCATGCTCATGTGGAAGTTCGAAGTTGATCACAAGTGACACCTGTTGGACATCAATTCCGCGCCCGAGAAGATCCGTCGAAATGAGCACGCGCACATCGCCGCGACGGAACCCCTCCATCCGCTTATTGCGCTCAGCCATATCGAGTTCACCATGGATATACTCGAGTGTGAATCCGCGACGCTGGAGTTCAGTCGACAGCCACTCGGCGACCGGCTTCTTGTTAACGAAGATAATCATCTGATTGATAACAAGGTGCTTGTAAATATCACACAGCGCCTCCAACTTATTTTCATCGACCTCAACATTAACTACATACTGCCGAATGCCATCAAGTGTAACACTCGAAGGAGGAAGCAGAATCTTCTGGGGATTGTGGAGCAGTTCATCTGCAACCGCCGTCACCTCAGGTGCCATCGTCGCAGAAAGGAGCGCAACCTGGCACGACTTCGGGAAACCGTTCTTGAAGATGGAGTGGAGTTGCTCGCGGAAACGGTCCTCGAGCATCTGGTCCGCCTCATCAATAACGACAATTCGCATGTCATGAAGGCGGAGAGCATTCTTCCGAATGAGATCATAAATACGCCCAGGAGTCCCCACGATAAACTGGGCGCCCATCTGGATTGCGCGAATATCCTCTGAAATGGGTGGGCCGCCGGTCGCGGAATGCACCTTAATGCCAAGGTAGCGCGATAGACCGATGGCGACCGCCTCTGACTGCTTTGCAAGTTCGCGCGTAGGACAGAGAACAAGTGCCTGAGGAGCCTTCAGCCCGGGATCCATGCGCGCAAGTGCAGCAATCGTAAATGTGCCGGTCTTACCGGTGCCCGACTGGGCCTGTGCAATAATATCACGCCCACCAATCATGGGAATAATGGCGCGCTGCTGAATGGGGGATGGGCGTTCAAAACCCATTGAATAGATTCCACGGAGGAGATCATCAGGAAGGCCCATTTCATCGAAAGATTCGTAAATCTTAATGGGACTCTCAGGTTCATCCGCATATACGTTGGTAGGACGAGAGGCGGAGGCGGAGGCAGAGGTGGCTTGGGTAGCAGTGCTCATAGTTGCTGTGTGGCTTGGTGGCAATGACATGTTGGTGGTATATCGCGTCAAGTTTTTAGGCGGACGGATGGCCGCAACTTTGTGGAGGCCCCTCTATAAGCAATTAGGTAGCAACCGATGCGGAATTGCCGCGCCACCAGACTGCGCCCGCTCCAAAATTGAAACCACTTTAACGGGAATTAGTTAGATACCCTAACAAGCCATGGCAGCAGCAGCCGAAGACTACGATGATCTTGACTATGAGAATGATGAGTATGAGGAGGAGGATGAGGAGTATGGCATTGACGGGGCTGCGGCGATCGCAGCAGCAGCCGTCCCGAGCCAACAGGACCTCACATTTAAGAAACTCTACAACTCCCATCCCGAGTGTATACTCGACTACATCGAGACCACTGTCCCTCGCATCCCCCTAACTGTGGCCCCGGCTGGACCTGGTCAGGGCGATCCCAACCACGTCACATACCCCTTCTTGACAAAGTTCGAGATGACCAAAATCATCGGTCATCGTGCAAACGAACTCTCCCTCGGTGCTCTCCCGTATATTCCAGTCCCAGAGCACGTAACGGATGTCCGTGAAATCGCCCGCCTCGAACTCGAGCAGAAGCGCCTCCCATATGTCATTAAGCGCCCCCTTCCCACCGGCAAATATGAGTATTGGCGCCTGGCCGATCTGATTATTCTTCCAGCCTAATCATAAATGAGTGGACTCAATGCGGCCGCCGAGCAATTTCGCCGCACAATTGCACATCTGTTTGAACGAATTCCGCCAGATGTGCCGCGTAATCGCGAAGAGTATACCACCCTCATAAAAGGTCCAATTAGGAGTCTGAGTGAATTGAATGTCGGTGACGAGTATATGATCCGTGTGCGCGGGTCATATATTCTACAGCGGGCACGCCTAGACGAAATCTATATAACTGCGACAAATGGTGTGTCTTTTTCATTTACACGCGAATCAAACTTGACTTTTTTGAATAAGGGCGACGGCAGCAGCGGTGGTCGGCCGAGCCGAATCCCCGAGTCGGTCCATCAAGATGATGTTTGGTTCTACTATACCCCTGAACAGGTCGATCTGTTACTGGAAGGATATGACAGATCAAACTCTGGTTATGCAACACCCGCAACCGGTGCGCGCACACCAAACAGTATGCAAGGAACTATGACACCGTCTCACCGGTCAGGTGTTACTACACCTAACAGCAAAGACGCAACTATGACGCCGTCTACGCGGTCTGGTATCACATCGCCAGCTACGCGATCTGGAACAGCAACACCATCGCAACATTCAGGCACGGCGACTCCTAATGGTTCGGTCACTGCACCCGCCAGCACAACTAGTGGCACATCTACCCCTAAAAGTCAGTTAGGAGTGCCGCTCATCCTCGAGTCGCGTGCTGTCGATGCCGACAAGACTCGCCCCAGGGTTCCTTAGTAAATCCGTATGCGCTTCGCCGGTTCAATATAGAGTGGATCATCGGCCCCTATATCAAATGCCTCATACCAGGCGTCAAACTGTCGCACAATATTATTCACACGGAATTTGGCGGCAGCATGCACATCGGCCACCAGCTGTTTCATGGTCTGTGCCTTACGTTCTTTTTCACGCCATGACGTCGCATATGACGCGAAAAAGTCGCGCAACTCGCGCTTCCGCTCCTCAGCCGACCGCTTACTGATGTGCGTCTCAAGTGCCTCGAGTGCAATGGCCATGCCCCCTAGATCCGCAAGATTTTCACTTAAGGTCTGAGTGCCGTCCACGTGGCGCCCCTCTAATTCGGATTTATTATACAATTCGACTAGTGCACGCGTAACCTTGTTATATCCGCGATTATCCGCCGCCGTCCACCATGGCCGCAGATCCCCCTCGGCATCGTAATCTTTGCCGTCCGCATCAAATGCATGTGTGATTTCATGACCAACCACCGCACCGAGGCCACCATAATTCCAACCGGCGGATGCTCCAGGGCAATAGAAAGGCCATGCAGCAATCGCCGCAGGAATTATAAGGCGATTTCCTGCAACCAAATAGTAGGCGTTCACACTATACACGGGATTGTCCCACGCTTCCGTCGAATATTTCTTGTGCGCATCGGCGAATTCGCGGCGGGTCAGCGATTGGCCAATAGTAGCAATATTCTTAATAATATGCGCATCATCTAATTGAGGGGTCTCGTAGTTGGTCGCTAAAGTAGGGTAAAGTATCCCTAAGTGAATTTGCCGCACTTTCTTTAGGGCAAGTCTTTTAGTCGCCGGTTGGAGCCAGGACACTTTACTGAGTCGTGCCGTCGTCGCCGCCAAAAGTGTCTTTACAAAGTGTGTGATTTGTCGTTGATATACTTTATCAACCGTGCGGGCAATATAAAGGCGCGATAATGGAACAGACAAATATGTTTTCATATTACTGAGCAATTCTTTGATGGGCGTGCTCTGTTTCTTTATGCCTGTCAGGCGTTCGCCAAAAAGGGCATTATAAGGGGCCCTGTAATATGACGGCAAATAATGTGTATAACATACAATAATTGCACCACGGAACCATATTTTCCAGCGATCGACTGTGTATGTCTTGAGCATCTTTTCAAGATAGGTGAACCATTTAGGGGAATCGACAACAAACCGCATACTCTTCCAGTGTGCAGCCGTTTCACCGAAAGGGCGCCAGAAACTTTCCCAATCAATTCCTGGATATGCGGTGATTAACTCAGAACCGCTATATACGCGCGATTCTTCCTCGAGGCCTCCACGAATAACTGGAGCATACTCGACTTCCATGTTTGAAAACTGCTCAATATCATCATAGCCGAAGGCACTGCCGAGTTTTTGCAACATTGCACTGTATGCAACTAGTATCTCCTGTTCATATGCGCCGGCAGATTTGTCGTAATATTTGGCATCAGGCAAGGCAAGCGACGGTGTCCCTAAATGAATTCTCCAGTGACGTGAATTACGCTCTTCGGGGCCATCATAGATAGAAACAAGATTGCATATTTTAGCGTATGCAAATTCGCCGAGTTTTTCGCATATTGTCCGCGCATCTTTGATGCATCCCACGGATCCTAGGAGTTCAGTCACATCCTTAAGTGCAATTTTCTTGGAATCTGCATTTAGGATTGATTGGGCAAATGCCGCAATTGCTTGCATATCCTTATTGTGCGGACGCCGGGTGCGCGCAGATTGCTGTGCAGATTTGATAATCAAAATAAGGAAATTATCCACACGATCCTGCATTTCGGAACTCACACTCACTTCGGCCTCGTCGGTTTTCAGATTTATATGTGCCAGCCATTTACCATTTATATAGCGGTAAAAATCTGCACCTGGGTATGGTCTAGTGTTTGAAGTAGGCAGAAAAACTCGTGGGTATTTTGGACATGTCAGGGGAAGAGGCCGCACCGCCGCTCTTTTTTTCATTGAGCGGCTTATATGTCGCCGTCGGCTTAGGTGTTTTGGTCGCTGTCGCCGTGTAGTCATCCTTACTTATACGCCACATAAATCTGGGCGTGCGCGTGTTATACTCGGTTTTGGCACGTCCATGAATTGCCAGTAGTGTCAAAAAATTGTGGCGCTGTTCATATAATTTTGATGCAGCGATTGGTGCATAATATTTCAATTCATGTATGATTGATACTGCCATGCTGCACACCACCTACTACCATATATGGGGTTTGATTTTTGGGCACGCGTCAGCATTTACTGACGCCACCGCTTACCGCAATTCAAGCAAGTGATGAAGATTGTCATGGGCTCGTCCGCCGACCGGGTTTGCATTTCGTAGTATGTGCACTCCTTCTTATGGCACCGGCTGCATCTGAAGCGATCAGTGGCCATCCCCTTGTCGCCCTCGAGAATGCGCTGCTCTCGGAGGGATTGACGCTCAATTAAGGTGCGCCAGTTTTCGGGGAAAATCTCCATTTCATTCATCGCAGGAATATCAGTAATTGCCACTTCACCTGCACGAATGCGCGTTAGAAGGCGTGGGTTACGGACGGGAGATGCGGGATGAAGATTGGCGACCGTAGTGCGCAGAATCATATTGTAGATGTCCTTGAAGAGTGGATTGCTCCAGTGGCAAATCACCTTGCGGCGGTCCGCTTCTGCAAAACTGGCTGCATAAATGCTTGCCTCGAGAGATGTGCGGTCGGCCGCTGTAAATCCGAGAGTTTCAATAAATTGCAAGAGTGTGTGGGCAGTTTGGCGGACGACAGATTCGCCGAGTGGGTCGGTGGGACTCAGTTCACGGAACGAGGGGTTGGTGAGAAGAGTCATCTGGTGTTGATAACCTGATAGGGCGGCCGAACTGGAGGCCTTCTTCTTTTTGGCAGGAGCACGCTGGGCCGGTTTTTCCTCTTCGTCGTCATCATCACCACCGAGTAGGGCTGAACTGCCACCTGCACTTCCCTGACTGCGCGCGTCATCGTCGTCCACACCTGCCTCATCACCTGCATCCTCGCCGGCGTCCTCGCCCGCATCCTCGCCGACGTCCTCATCGTCGTCGTCGGCACCAATAATATCATCTTCATCATCGCATGCAAGATTTCGTTCTGCGGCGGCAGCCGTAGCCGCTCCACCTGCAGCCGCTGCCTGTGCCGATTCAAATGCTCCCATGGCCCCCTCATAGAAGGTCTCCCATTGAGACTCAGTGAAGTGCGAAGGGGTCGTCCAATCTGCGGTCGCAGGGCTGGCAATTAGGAGAATATCACCGTATGCGCGCTTGTCTGCGTATGGCGGAGGAAGGGAGTGCTTATTTTCTGTGCCAGTCTTGCCTTCGGTATACCCAAAGATGAAGAGTTTGCCTCCTTCATGGTTGTAACTGCCGATTTCAGTTGGTGCGGACTTCTTTTTCATATATGCGTGGATTGCCTCGAGGGTCAGTTTGCCGGCCTCGGGGAGTGACACGCGGGCTTTTTTGATTTCGCCTTTTGCGACAAGGACGAGTGTATTTACGTGGGTCGTAGGGGTGGTGCTGGTGCTCTTAGGAGGCATGGTTTGGCTTGGATGGTAGTTGTCGGTGCGGCTTAAATCGGATTCAAATTTACAGAGTAGGTAGACCAGCGGTCGTGTGTATAGAAAATGTCCACTGAAATACATATTTTGCGTGCAGGTGCTGGCGCAACACCATGCACAGATTCGACACAGACTAATATATCATGGGCATGGGGCCCTGAGGGGTGGGTGGAAGTTGATCAGGAGAGCGGAGAGACGCGCGGATATCGCCTACATGAACAGTCGGTGGATCCCACGGACGGTGCAATTAGGATGATTGTGGAGCGGGTGGCGGATGGCTGGGTGCCTTCGCGCATCTATGGTGTGGAGTTTATTCGGCGGTCGACTCTTGAGTCTGGTCGGGAGTCGGTGGGGGTGTGGGAGCGTGAGGTGCAGGCGGTGCCTTCGCATCAACAACTAGGCGCGTATCCTGGACAAGTTCCTCGACGGAGGGAACCGCATCTGCGGCGGCAGCCTGGGCATCCGCAACAGCATTCTGAGCGGTCTCCACGGCATCCTCAACAGCATTCTGAGCAGCAGAAGCGGCGCCCTGGGCAGCAGCAACAACGGTGCTATGTGCAGTCTCCACAACAGAAGAAATGATGACTTCTGGGGATTCTAGAACAGTAGCAACAGATTCCGGAACGGCAGCCGAAACTGCCTTTGAAGACATGCACACCTTCAGCAATCCTGCAATGGCCATCAAAATTGTCTTCCAACGAGGAGTGCTGCCGGAAGCGGATGTAAATGCAGAAGCAATTGCTTCAGTTCCGGAAATCGCCGCACGCAGAACAGGCGCATACTCGGCTGCATAATTCGCGGCCAGTGACTTCAGATCATCGGCTGCCTCCGCGGCCTCAGCAATCGCCCCAAGAATCTCCCCGACAGCATCAACTGTCCGCTCGGCGAGAGCAGAAGCCGGCACGCCTTCGACCTTCAACTGGCCCATCACATACTGGCCAAGGGTCAGCACAGAATCAAGAGATGGAGCCTTCCCATCGCAAATCCGAGCGAACTCGGCACGTCCTAATTGCATAAGCGCAGTGGTCGACATTACTGATGATATAACTATAATTGTATTTTTCGGTTTAAGTTTCAGAGCATGTTCCTGGAAATAGCAAAAATAGCAGCGGTGTTGATTCTTCTGTTTATCGGGTATCGTCTTATACTGAAGGGGACGGGGATTGACTCCGAAACTGGAGGGAACTCTGCAATATATGCACCAATGCCCGAGCAGATGGCGCGTGAGGAGTTTGTCGTTGAGCCAGAGCCAGTCCCTGTTCTCCATGAGACCCCCAAGCCGCTCCCCACCGAGCACACAATTACCCCGGCTGGTCCTGGGGCGCCATCCCAGCAGGCCCCTCATGGTGTCCGCCATATAATGGCCGAGGAACAGCCACGGGATCCGTTTGCAGAGGAGCAGGATGATGCGTATGCTCCAGAGAGGCTGCGTAATCCTGAGCGGATTTACCGCCCTGCACCAGATAACGCCGATACTGGGACGGCCGTTGCGGGTGGGATGGCCGCCGAGTTGAGCGCGGTTCCACAGCAAATGGGGCAGTTCAGTCCCGAAATGGCACAGAATGGAGGTATGTTTATGGATGGTATTGTCGCAAATAATACATTTGATGATGGCAATTATGCGTCGTATTAATTGCCGCTGCAACGCGCGGCTCGCCCACCTAAATTCGGCGGGCGTCTTCTATTAAGACCCACCCGCGCACCCGTCATGGCAACCACCGCACAGCCTCGTCAAACCCGCACTATTTCGTCATCGCATCATGCCGAGCAGAAGCCGCTTTCGCTACGCCCTCTTGCGCCTCAGGCGCGTGAGGCCGTGGCTTCCGTCGTTGAAGGGGCAATCGGCACAAACTGGCACGTCAGCCATCGCATGGATACCCAGAAGGACGGTCGCGCCCTTTCCAGTGAGACCTTTTACGCCTGGCGACGCGAGGGTCGCGAACGCCCTGGCATTCTTGCGCTACTCGACGGCGATGAGCCGGCGGTTTTCTGGGACATGGACCGTGATGAACCCAACGCCCTTCGCATGCAAATCCCTTACGGATTTACTCGCACTGGCCCGACACTCTTCGTGGCGACCCTGCTCCGCGGTGAGCGCCGACTCATCCTGGAGGATATTTGGATGGATGCTGGGCGAACGACGAAGTCGCTCCCATTTTCTGCCCGCTGGGCCGCACTCCAGCGCGCCTACGGTGCACTCTCAGCACAGCAACTTTATCTCGGTTTCGACCTGGTGACGGTCGATCCACGTCCTATGCAAGAATTCCTAACTGCTGCTGAACCAGGGACTATTTGGGATTTCCAGCCAGAAGGCGTGGGTCGCAAGCGGCTCTATTATATTGTCCCAGGGGCGCGCGTGGGAATGTCTGCGGGTGCACAGGCGCGTGCCGCGGAAGCGCGGGCACATATTAGCATGCCGGCTGCAGTCAATAAGAACGTCCTGAAGCGGACTGCCCAGGTCCTGACAATTAGGATTGCGCGGTTGCGCCAGGATCCGTCGACGACGCTACCTGATTCGTATGTGCTGGAGGCGGCGGATGGTGTGGTGGTCGGCAAACCGACAGTGACGCGGATGGCCCAGAGCAAGGAGTTGCGGGCGGCACTGGCGGCTTCTCCTGATGGATTTCCGGTGGAAGTCGGTTGGCATACGGATTTCAAGAAGTATGAGGTGCTGCGTATTTTGCCGGCCGATTCACCGCTGACTAGCGCGGGAGCGTTTTTCGAAAATCGCGGGGAATAGTAGTCATATAACAATGGAGAACTTACCTGGGACTATTGGTAATGATGATGAACTGGCTTCGCCTGCGAGAAATTTTACACGGCGTGCAATGACGCTGGGTGGTCCTGGTAATTCACACAAAAAGCGGAGTTTTTTAAACCGATTATGGCGTCGCTCAAGAAAAGTTGCACCGCTGCCAGCAAATATAAGAGTTGTTACTAATACATCATCAAATAGTGGATCAAATTATAATGACCTACCACCTATTAAGCCAGGCAACGACCCCGTGCTAAATGCACAACTTGCAGCGTATTTAGAAGAAGGCTCTGCTCCTACAGGTGGACCAGGTGGCCCAGGTGGGCCAGCGCCCCCTAAGACATCGATATTAGGGCGTATGTTGAGCAGAAAGAACAATACCAAGAAAGAGCGCCTTCCTAATGGCATGGCAAATCTCATAAAATCGCGAGCAGTTATTTCGGCAAATAGCAACAACTTAATTCAATCATATAACATGTTTATTGGCAAATGTATTCAAATTATAAGGCACTTGCAATCAGGCGCAAATCAACATTATGTTGATAAACCTGCATTTGATGTATATTGGGATAGACTTGCAACTGAACTTCGCAATTTTGATGCAACTAAATCAGCAAAGGCCACCGCATTTGTAAATGAAATAGAGAATATATATATTAATATAAATGACTTACTGCGCCGTCCAATTAGAAAGGATAAGAAACTCGCCGCTGAATTACAAAAGTTGAGTGCAAAAATTCAGGCACTTAGTGCGTTACATATATTAGGAGACCGCCTAAAAGAACTCAAAAAAGGTGGTAAGAGAAAAACTCGCAAGCATTAATATATGAATAACGAAGCACCACCGCTATATCCTACTGTTAAAATGGAGTCTGCTATAGGATTTATACAGAGGGCAATTGAACTATATATTAGAGGTAGTGTTAAACAGCCCGGTTTTGGATATGAGGAATATATGGAGGAAGTTAAGCGTAATTTACGCTGGGCCGTTTCAGACATCAATTATGCATATGCTATGATTGACCCGATGCCTGTTGGAGAGCCTATTCCAGAAAACGAAGCCATGAAGCCAAATGCCGCAGCCGAAGGTGGTCGCGCTTCAACTCGTCGTCTGCTCCGCTCCGCTCACCGCAACCGCTCCGCTCGCCGCCGGCACAGAAGCAAGCGCACATAGAGTCAGCAGCGTCATCAAATTCTCCTCAGCCGTCCGCCCGGCCCACGGCGTCCATATCACACATCTGCAAAGCGGACACTCCGCACTTCCTAAAAGCCAACGATTAATACAATTACGGTGATATATGTGGCCACAATCAATGCGTCTAATTTCTCCAGCCGACTCGCTGTCGTCTAGACAAATTATACAATGATATTCGGGCATGTGCGCTAAATTGGTCTATTAGGGATATTAGGCTGGCCACTTTAGACATGACCTAGGCAGCCCGCCTGCAAAATCTGCGCACCCCTAATAGATATGGCAACTCGTAAACGCACAAATGCAATGCGTAAATCGCGTCGTGGAGGCAAGCGTGTTTGCGCCCGCAATGGAACGATGCGCGGGGGTTCTTGGGGGTTCGGCTACCGCAACGGTGAGATGCTGGCACTTGGGTATCCTGCACATGAGCGCTATGACTCATGCGGTGGTGTTTCACGCCCCGGTATGCTGTCCACGGAGGCCGCTGCTGGACTCGCGAAGGGTCTCCCTGGGCTTTCTGGGGGTGGCCGCAAGGGGTCCCGCTCCGCTCACCGCCGTCGCCGCCACCGCTCCGCTCGCAAGCAGCGCGGTGGCCGTTATGAGACCGTTTTCGATGACGCATCCCAACTCGCCCTCGGTCCCCGTGGTGGCACTCTTGCATCTGTCGCGAGCCTCGGCGGTGAGCGTGGTGCCGGCACCCCCTATCCCTCCCCGACCGAATGCACCGGTCCTAAGATGACCGGTGGTGGCCTCGCTCCTGCCCCCTTCAGCCAGGAGCAGACTGCCGGTTACAAGTTCGATGCCAGCACATACCTCGACTCTGTCGGCGCTCCCCTCGCTCTCCGCACACCTGTCGGCGGTCAGATGGGTGTCCCTGCATGCAAGCAGACTGGGGGCCGTCGTCGTCGTCGTGGGCGCGGCCGCGGTAAGAAATCACGTAAACATTAGACCAGCGCGCATTATAAATGCGCACTTGCCACCGGCCGCTGCGGATTTTGCTCAATTAAAATATGCAGCGGCCTAAATATATATTAGTATAGAATATAATGAGTAATACACCTATTACATATGAAACATATGTAATGCACTATACTCCATTAAAACAGCGCAAAGAATTTATGGCAAAACAACTTGCTGCACAAGATATACATCCACATTTTATTGAATGTTTTGATAAGGAAGCATTAACATCCGATATAATCAATAAATTTGATACAACCAAACTCAATATGGCTGAAATATCTTTATTTTGTAAGCACATGCACACATGGGAACATATGAGCGGTGAATATGCATTATTTTTAGAAGATGATGCAATACTTGATGCAGATTTTAAAAATAAACTAGATGGCTATTTGAAACAAATGCCATCCGATTGCGATATGTTATTTATAGGTGACGGATGTAATCTACATATACCTTCTTATATAACACAATCGGCAAATACGAATATATTTGTAAAAACACATGACGGCCCAGGTAGCACACGATGCACTGATAGTATTGTTGTAAGAAAAACTATAGCGAACAAACTTTTAGAGGTCATAAAATCATATAAATATAAAATTAAATTACCAGTGGACTGGTTCCTTAATGTAACGCTTAGGGCACTAAATGCACATGTTTATTGGGCCGAACCAACGATTGTATCACAAGGTTCTCAAAATGGTGAATTCACATCTGCAATTAGGTAATTATTCATCTTCCTCTTCGCCTTCCACGTCCACCTCCTCTTCCTCCTCGCTCTCCTCATCCCCTTCGCACACTCCCAATAGCATACACCCGTGCTCATTCGCGGGAATGACCGTTTCCTTAAATGCAGGTCGACCTTCTTCCTGAATGTTATACCCGCACTTTTTGTAATACGCCAATCGCAACTTCCATTGCCGCTTATACGTATCATGTGGATCCACCACATCTACAATAACTGGCTCCACACTCCGCTCCTCAGGACGCATTCGCAAAATGCGACCCGTGCTCTGTTCCACGCGCTTCCGCGGAGAGGCCAGCACAACTGCATTTAGGGTCTTGATATTGAGGCCCTCGTTGGCCATTGCATAGGTTGCCAGGATTACCTGGCAGTCGGCTGCGGTGGCGTCCAGGTCGGCTTGTTTCATACCACCGACATAATATCCGACGGTGATGGGGGCCGTCGCAGCGGCAGCGGCAGCACCAGCGCCTCCTCCAGCCGCTCCGCCACGACTCCTAAGTGCAATTTCCACGTTCTCCAGGAGAATTTTGCGCTCACTCAGAATAAGGATTTTGCGGCGCGGATCGGCTGCCAGACCACGGATAATCTCCACGACTTTCGCCGTTCGCCCAGGATGTTCCACGACCTTCGACAATAGGCGCGCCAGCACGGGTTCCCCGCGGAAATTCGTGGGAACTTCGCGGAATACTGCATCGTCTGTCTGGAAATGCACGCCGCGCACCTGGACCGTCGGATCCGGTTCGCGTGTCTTGTCCCAATGCACCGGCCGACCCAAATAAGACTCGAAGACAAATGTGAGACCGTCCTCGCGCGTCGGTGTGGCGGACAGGCCGAGTAGGCACGGCGGCTGGACTTTCCCAAGTGCCTTCGAGAAATGGGGCGCTCCGAGTTTGTGGCACTCGTCGAAGATGGCCAGTCCATAGCCGTCGAAATAGCCCTCAGGATATTCGTGGAGGGCCAGAGTCTGCAACATACAAATCAGACAATCGTATTTGGCAGGGTCAATCTCTGCGCGCGACCCCTGCAAAATGCCGACACGCAGGCCGTCCACGAAGGCGTCCATTTCGGACCGCCATTGATTCAAGAAGAACTCCTTGTCGACCACCACCATGAATCGCCGCCCGAGCCTAACTGCAGCAGCGAGGGCCATAAACGTCTTCCCCTTTCCACAGGGGACGCACAGGAGGCCATTACAGCCGGCGTCGGTGAATTTCTGCAGAATATCCTCTTGGTAGTCATATGGTGTTCCTTTGAATCGCACGGCTGGTGGCAGGGGCAGTCCTTCCGGTAGAAGGGACATTTCAGGGGCGCCGAATTTGCTGGCGGCCCAGGCGCGAGGCAAATAGAAGCGAGTTGGTGACTCGGCATAGATTTGGAATGGTGGAATACCCTTCGCAAACCGCTCCGGTATTTTGGGGGCGACGAGCAGTTCCGTGCGAATTTGCTCAGTTTGTTTGGCCGTCAACGCGGACTTCTTAATTGCATATCCTTTACGGGTGAGGATTCGGTCACAGTCTTGGGGGGACCGCTCCTGGGGTTTGGCTTGGGGTTTGCGAGTGGCTGTTTGCATGGCTTGGATGGGTGCAATTAGGAATGTGAGGGGACCGATCATCAAATTTACTGAGGAATAAGTAAGAAGATGGACATTGATACTGCACTACTATTGGCGATACTGTTCGCGGGCTTCATCGCAATTCCACATGTGCCACATGAGTCATTTATGGTGCTTGATATTGCAATGGTGCGTATTATATTACTCTTAATTATGGTATACTCGTTGCGCTACGGACCCGTCGTCGGTGTGGCGACTTTCATGCTGGTTGCCGCACTGCTTTTAGAGCGGAATTACCGCATAATATCTTATTCGAGCACATTCCTGCGTGCCAAGCGTCGTGGGGAGGCCCCTCGCGACGGCCCTGAGCGTGATATGCCCGAGTCGGCTGCAGTCTATTATGTGGATGATGAGGTGCCGGCGGAAGGGGATGTCGAGTATCGGCCGCTGGATGGGACAGGAGACAATGCATTTGAGCCGGTTGCTCCGTCGCAGGACAAAAAAATCGTTATGAAGTCTGTGCCGCTGGGCGAGAAGATTGCGGGGCTTTTCTATTAGGGTTGTGTGCTGGGTGCGGGGGCTAACCTAAGGGTGGCTCCAGATATGATGCCAATAGAATGCAGAAACGTGCATACTCAGCGGCTGCCTCTATAATTCCACAGATAATGCATATTAGGCATTCGGGTGTGCTGGGGCGAGCGGGGTTTGCGCGAAATGTTGCAATGGGATGTGCGCTCGCATATGCAATCGAAGAGGAGCAATATGCGCATATTCCACTAATTGCAGTGTTTCCGTCAGTGTATTGTGGATATAACCTATATAGGCGCCGAGAGGCCGTCATAGGGGCCTTGGGTGGAGCGGTCAGGCAAATCAAATCGGCTGTGATGGTTTAATATACACATTTTTCTACAGATGTTGTCGCAATTTTTGCCACGACATCTGTGAGTCTTTCCTGCCTGGGCGGGGGGGCCGGCGAATACTTTATGACATGTCATCAATCGGCGAAACCAAAGTGGTTGGCGAACTTGCCGGCCGAAACACTTTGCCGACGCAAATTTGCGATGTGCACTTTTGGCGCCGGCAGGCAGCCGGCAAACAGTTGGCAATTAACAATACCCATACCCCCCCTGCACAATCCCTAAAAGCATTTCCACATAATTCTTTTAGGAGTTGCGCTGCAAAATCTTTACTAAAGTATCGATGGCCGTCGCTAAAGACACTTTAGGGGTGGACAGGTCGGCGGGTCGACAAAGTCTTTTCAAAGAGCACTTTCACAAAAGTATTCTTTCAAAAGTATTTCAGGACAGGCACCCATTAACACACATCATTTACACCAGGAATCCCCTTTTTCTCTATATAAACCTTCTTAGCAATATCACATATGCCCACATTTTTGTTCAGTTCATACTTTGGATCGCTGCGCCAGCCTGGGTTATTCTTGTCCAAATAGTGGCTATAAGAGGCGCGATCCATACACATACGGGGGCGAGGGATCTCATCGGATGGGACCACGAAAGTCTGCGAAAGAATCGCTGGGGTCGCCGCGGCAAGTGAAATGACGGCCTTCTTGCAGTCAGTTGCTATACATTCCATCATCTCCAGTGCGCGCTGATTTGCACAACTTGCGGGATCCGTATCATTCTTATCTCTATCCTCGTGGATTAAGCATTTAGGCATGTTCTCGTTCACTGGAGCCGTGCCGGCTTGATTGAGGCCACTCGCCGTGCATCCACGCTGACCTGATGGTGACTCGTAGTAGTTTGGCATGGAGGGCGGACAGAGATTTGACTGGAGTTCCTTATTGAGTTGTGCGCGGATTTCTCCACAAGTGCGGATACCGTTCTTGGGGGCTGAGAAGGTGCACTCGACCTCGCCGATACAGCGATTGCCGACCACCTCGCCGGCACAACAAAGTGAGTCGCCTGCCTTGTCAATGAAATACTTTGTGTCGGCGGGGCAGAATGTGAGGGCGGCGGCCGGGTCTGCTGCGGCGGCTGCGGCAGCGGCTGCGGCAGCGCCAGCGCTAGCGTCGGAGGCAGGATTTTCGAACGGCTCAAATGGTGCATAGGAGTCTTCGGAGATTTCCTCTATGATGGTGGGGCGGAGGGACTTATATGCGGCTATTAGGAATATGATGAACAGGCCGGCGGCTGCGACCCAAAGTAAGGGAGTTCCTTTGGCCATATCTATTGTGGGCGGGGATTATGCTGCAGTAAGTGCGACTGGCTCAGGTTGGGGTTGGGCTTGGGGTTGGGCTTGGGGTTGTCCTTCTGGGACTCCAATAACTCCAATGCAGCAGTTAGTTCATTTGTGGACATCTGTTGATGAGTGAGGGGAACTCTTGCAGTCGCAGCGGCGTCTCTTTCTTCATTAGACGGGGGCGTTAAGCCTGTGTCGGCTGCAGGAGCCGCCGCAGGAGCCGCCGCAGGAGCCGCCGCAGGAGCCGCCGCAGGAGTTGAGCCTGTTGCCGTCGCACCGGGTCGCCGCGCTTTTAGTGCGGCCTGTCTTTCAGCAAGCCCACTCGCAAATGCATCTTGTTCTGCTCTTACAGCATTCGCCGTAGTAAGCCTTGTTGCTGCATAAACACCGCTAATAAGTCCGGCTGTATCAATTCCTAGAGTCTCACTAGACTTTCTTCCAAATCCTAATCTGCGTAATAAACCACCACCACCGTCATCTTTCGTGCTTCCTTTGCCAAATATACCAGAATTGCCAGTCGTGCCTCCAATACCCCCGCCGTCCCCATTGTGTCGCCCCCGCAACCACCACCACAAAAACCCACCAATAACACCAACCCCTAAAAGCACCCCCACAACAATCGCAAAGATTGTAATAGCCGATGTCTTAGTCGACTTCGAAACTCCAGGTGCCGCTACAGCACCTCCCAAATCGGCCGTAACACCAGCCGACCGGTCACCCAACTCATCGGCCAGTGTGCGAGTCCCAGATGCGGGGTCCAGTAATACCATGCCCCCAGACACATCCTTCAGTTCATCCAGCGGCATACATTTATACTGCTGAGTGGTCCGCAAATCCTCGGGACTCCGCACATACTCTAAACGACCACCCCCCATAAAACGCTCCACAGGACTATCCGTTAGCACATATCTCATTTCATTCAGAGGACGGTTATTGGATGCAAGCGACACCTGGCCAGCCGCCCGCACAGGCACTTCCCCGCCGACTCGGGGAATATTCGAAGGCCACATGTAGCTGATCTTAGCAACCGCCGCACCAAGTGGACCCGCCGTGGCTGCACTTAGGAATGCAGGTGGAGATATGATTACCTGAATGGTCATTGTGGGAGCAGCCGTTCCAGTGCCCGCAGCCGTCATATTCAGACATGTCGAATATAGCACACGAGTCCCCTTGACTGTGAAGAATGGCTCCACAGATTTAACACGAGGAGTCTCAGCCGACCGACTCTGGGCGTCGGACAAATATGCGTCAATGTCGGTGCTCACCGCTGCCGCTGCGCTCGACGCTGCTGATGTGACACTAACACACGGCACAATATATACAAGCGCCTTATTGCCCACATAATTTCCCGCCAGCATTTCGAAATAAAACACCACATCCGCCATAACTTCACCAGCCGGCACGGCTGGAAGTGTTGTTATATAGCTATTGTTATGTGGCCGAGCCACTTGAATGGCCGCAAGACTATATGGGGTGTTATTAAAATAGAAGGTCGTGCCTGATATCCCATTATCATTAATGAATCCTGTTCCTGATACGTCCCCTTTTGAACCATCAATCGAACGCCCAACAGTCGTCGGACTGGCCGCCAGTGTCATTGAAAATAGCGTGCGGCCTTGCGCCGTCGTCAAATCAATCTGACCCGCCGGCATAACGGGAAATCCTATATTTCCACTTGTTGGACAGGACATTGCGTGCTACTTACTAATAGCGGTTGATTCAAATAATTCCAGGAATATACTTCGGTCCATCGTTGCGGTAAATGTGGACCTTCCCGTTGTTATTCGTGCCAAAGGTTGTGATGCTCTCGCCGTCCATTAATTCTTCACAACCCGTGTCTTCCATGCAGTCGCGCCGCTTATATGACACCGGAATTGGAACGGGGTTATATGTGTCGGTGCGCGTATAGTAATTCCAGCGGTCCGTGGAAGTTGCTGTGCGGCGGCCATAGAGAGGCAGCACCTGGCCATCCGGGAGGGTCATTATGCCGACCGACTGGAAGCGCTCGGGGAGGCCTTGTGTGGGGATATTTATGGGGATTGGTGCTATGCCTCCACGGGGAGGGAACTCGGGGCCACCATACCACGACTTGAGGGGCTGTGGGGCCTGCTGGTAGCGGTCATCGCCACCGGCCCCGCCAACGCCAGCAGCCTGGATTATTATAGAAGGAGGCCCTGCTGCCACTGGCCGAGGACCCAGCAGAGGACGCGAAGCATGAGCGGCAGGTTCATATGAGCGATAGCGCACAGGAGAGGGTCCCAGTAAATCCGTTCCACGCAGCAACAGCACTCCTAAAAGAATTACAATTATGGCCGCGAGGGCAAAGAATATGGTTGATGATGATGCGCAAAATGACCCAGGAGGACACTGATCGGCACCACCATACATGATCGGCCCGCTGCCACCGCCACCACCGCGCATCTTCGGGGCTGCTGTGTTTCCGCTGCCACCACCACCACCACCACCACCACGCATTTTCATTTTAGGAGCACTTTTTGCCATTTCTAGTATACCACAACATATTTCCTAATAGAAGTTTGTTGTAGTTTATTTACAGTCACTCACGTAGCACCATTTACTTCCCAAACATCCCCTGGAACTGCGAAAGGAGACCCGCGCCATCGCTCAAGATAGGCTTCATTGTGTTGAGCATGCCCATAAGAGACTTCTGGGTATCCAGGAGTTTCTTGGTATCCTCAGTTAGGGAATTGATCTGGCCAGGATTGAGGGAACTAAGTGCACGCATGATAGTCGTGCCGGCATCAATGTGCGGGCCATTCTTCGACTCCGCGGGGAGTTGGCCGAGTCTGAAGAGGCCATCCTCGCCGTCGGACTGGAACTTCTCTATGCCGGCGGTGAAACCCTGGGTGCCAGCACCCGGCGTAAGTGCAGTAGAAATGGTGGTCTGCTGGGCGGCGGCAGGAGGGACGGCGGTTCCAGGGGTCACACCAGGCTGGGCGAGGGGGGCAACGGCCGTAGGAAGCGTGGAAGGGACAGGGGGGCCGACAGGGGCTGCGATACTTCCAGTTATACCAGGAATGGTTGCAGTTAGGGGTGTTGCACCGGCTGCGCCAAGGGGCGCACCGAGAGGAGCCGCGCGGGCGGCGGCGCCAGGTGCGGAGGCACTGCTCATCATGCCGGCGACAGGGGCTGTCGTGGCTGCCGCGGCGGCTGCACCCATTGTGTTAACAGGAATCATCATTGGAGCGGAGGCCGTGGGAGACGCAATAGGAACAGTGATTGTCCCTGGGGCGGCGGATGGGAGGGCCGCAATATTTGCTGCAACACGGGCTGCGTCTGTGGCACCTGCAGGCGCCCCAGGAGCAGGAGGAGTTGCACCGACCGCCGTATTTCCGACCATCGCCGAGGGAACCGCCATACCACCAGCGACCGCAGGTGCGGCAGGGGCAGCAGGAGGCATCCCTGGAGCAGGAGGCATCCCTGGAGCCGCCGGTGCAGACATGGGGGTTGCGCCAGGCATGGCCACACCACCGGCTGTCGCAGGCGCCGTAGCAGCTGATGCATTCGCGGTCGTTGCATCCTGGAAACCTTCTATCTCCTTTGCACCTCCCTTCATTGCCACAATACGCCGAATGATCTTCTCGGGGCCTTCATGTGCAGCATTTCCCTCAAATCCCTCAACTCCCGCAGGGGGTTTTGGGGCAGGCCGGCCACAGCTGGCGAACCCCTCAACTCCCTGCGAAGCCGTCTCGGCAACCGCCGTCGCCTCCGCCCACTTCACCTGCACAAGCGGCAGCGCATACTTAATTGCAATACCCGAAACTATAATCGCGGCCACCGCCATTTCTATGCTCGAATCCATGCTATAAGAAATCATCCCTACAGCAAATGCCGCAAGAAGACCGACAATCCCCAGGGATCGTGAAGCCCACAGGATAAATACAATAAATACACTTGCCGCAAAAGCACTTGCTGCTGCTACGCCACTCATCTGACTAAAGCACTCAAAATTATGGGGCAACAAGAGGCACCAGAACCCGCTGGAGTATCCAGAAAAACACCCCCGCGCCCACCGACTTCACTAATTGACCAGCCGTGGTAAGATCCCCGCCAACTCGTAGGAGTCGAGGGAAATAGAGCCCAAGCATCGTATTAATAAGCGGAAGACTCACTACAAACACAATAATGGCGACCAGCAGAGGAGTCTTGATTTCCTTAATGAAGGACCGCTTCGATGATCCAAACCAGCCCTCCTCTTCCTTCGGAGGAGCCGGTGGTGCAACCGGAACGCCACCTGCCCCAGGATAGTAGGGCGCTCCCATTCCAGGAGGACCGAAATACCCCTGATTGGGCATAAGAGAGGCGAAATCTGCCGGGCTAGGATGCTGTCCGCCAATAATATGTGCAGTCGGGGCCGCAGGATCCATCGCGTGGTGGATCATTGAGTTCGGATTCGGGTCCGACATTGCCGGTGCGGCCCGCGCACTTGGGGCCGGAGGCAGTGCAGGAGGTTGCGCCGACATCATAGAATTCCCAGGGTTTCCACCAGTATTCATATCCGCCAGAATCTTCTGGACGAGATCGCCATCATTGTCAACGGGTGCCTGTGATGCGAGATCCTCAAGATTTGTGCCAGCGCTTGCCATATTACTTTTCAAAACTCATGAAAAAAGTCCCTTTAGTTGGCCGCGGCCCCCGACGCCAACCCCAGACGGTCCGCAAATGCCCCCTTGAAAGACTCGACGACGGCCCCTGTGCAATCCGTGGTGTCCGTCTTGAATTTGAAGCACTTGTTCTTGAATTTGTAGACCGCGTCATTCACATCGGCAACAGGCGGAGCCTTGTAGCGCACACATGCGTCCCCCACACAACTGTTTCCGCTTATTATAACAATTAGCCCGACGCCGACTATAAAACTGAACAAATAGCCGAATTTCGGATTCCTGATGTAGTCAATAAGCATATTCTAATTGACTGCCCGATAATTGCCCACTGGCGCCGCCCAATAAAAACACGCGCCCTAATAGATGTTATTCAACCCGCTGTTTTTCCTTGCAGGACTCACTGTGGGAATTTTCCTGGTATGCTCCCTTAGCCCGGAACAAAAGATTGTTGTAAAGTATCCTACACCTGAAAACGGCGGCACCGTCTACAAGGACGGCAACGGCGTTTGCTACAAGTATAATTCGGCCGAAGTAAAGTGCGACGGCCAGGCCGTCAAAGACTATCCCATCCAGTCTTCATAATAGGCCCCCTAAAAGTGCACGCGACGCTGCATCGCATTTATTACAGCGCCCCGTTCACTCCGCTCACGCTCCCGTGCATACGCGGCCTCACTAATTGTCTCCTCCACGGCACCTCCCTCCGCTGCCCCATCGCCCCCACCGCGTTCATCACGCAGCGCTGACCGCACCTCCATAAGGATTTTACCATATAGATTTCCACCATTCCATTTAGCCGAATCGGCGATTTTCGGATCAGTAAGGGCGAGCCCAATGCCGTCTTTCTTTTCGCGCGTGTCGGCCAGGACGAGCGTCTTATCGCCGGTCAGGATGAGTTTGTCGGCCAACTCGGGATTCTGCTGGAACTTTGCGAGGGTAGCATCTTTAAGGACCTTGAGACGCAGGTCATTTTCCCACTCGTCGAGGCGTGGCACAGGCATACCCCCCGTTTGTGCAGGGCTTTTAGGGATAATCCCATTTGCCTTTGTGCGCATAGTGCGTGGGGCGCGCGTCCTAAGAATTTCGGTGCGCAGGGCGTCCTCGTGGAATGCCCGTGCCTTTTCCGCGGCCGCCGCCTGTTCGACCGTGTAATAGGCAGTATTACCGAGTTTGAAATTGACCGGCCAGAATGTGCTCAAGTAGCCATGCTCATTGTCCTCAGGATTGGCGAAGGCAATAATACCCTTGTCATTCGCCAAGGTCTGCGAGAAGGACGGCTCGTGCCCCGCCGCTGCTGCGGCCTCCGCCATCGCACCACCGGCCATCGCCGCAGCCGCTGCGACAGGTGCCTCGGGCATAACCTCATCACCCTCACGCACATACTGCTCCTGCAGCGTCAACGTCCGCCGCATAGGAATGCTCACAGTCATCATACCTGGATTGTCGCGCTGGTCAAACAGCACATGCCGCACTTCAACGCCCTCGATAGTTCTCACACCCCTAAGTGGAAACATGACGGTGTGTCGCTCAGCATCAATGGCTGCCAGGCGAGTATTTACAGCCACCACGTCACCAGCCGAAGCCTCCCCGCGTCTATACTCGTCCATGCGCGCCCGCAATTCACCCATCGCCTCCTCGTAGCGCTCCTCCACCTCCCTAACTGCGGTTCGACGGGAATCTTCCAGTTCCTTCAATTCATCTGTAGTGGGGGCTCTGTAAGGGGGGATAGTGTAGACCTTTTCGACAGCACCGGTCTTTGACCGGACCACCAAATTGCCCTTAGGGTCGATGGTATAGCGTTCCGGATGCTTCTTGCGGCGCTTGTAGAAATCTTTGAGTTCTTCTTCGGTGGGGACTTTGCCGACCGGATTGATACCTGTAACTGCACGTAGGGTTTCAGCCGCTGCATCGAGGAATCCTGGCGCTGCCACCTTTTTCGTTACAGGGCCCTTTGTGGCGGCCGCCTTCGCCTTAGCGAGTGTTAGTTTTGCCTTGGGGGCAGGTGCCGGTCCTGCTGCTGCCGCAGCCGCATCTTTTTCTTTTAAGGCCGCTTTCGCCCGCGCCATAAGTGCGGCTATGTCCAAATTGTCGGACGACATATGATATACTCTGCTAAAGGTTTTCGGAGTTTTTTTCGTGTTCATTTTTTCACGAAGTATCCCAGAAATGGACTCAGGGCGGCGCACAAAAGAATCACTCGGTGTATTTGAACGGGGACTGCTTTTATACGGGATCGCATTCGCAGTGGCCGTGCTCGTTGGCGTGGCGGCATACTTTATCGTAGGCATTTATGGATTTATTCTAATCCCAATAATTGCATACTTGGTAAATGCGGGCGGAAATATGTTGGTCAGTTATGTGGTTTGTGAGCGCACGCAATTTATTCAGCCACTGAAGGTTGGCTGGATTGCCGCCCTTATGGCATTTATTATATTACTTGCGGTGAATTATATCGGACCATTGGGATACCCTATACGCGCACTTATGCCCACTGCAATGCCTTCTACACAAGATACGGCCACAGATGTATTTTACGTATTCTGGACGGCAATATATGCACAATTAATTACTGGGGGAATGATGCAGAGTTGCGGGGCCTAGTCATCGCCGGCCGCCGCAAACTCGCCAGGGGGCGCCTCGCCGACATAAATATAGCGCGGTAAACGCCCCTTTGTTTCTAAGCGATAGAAACCTGGCGCGGCGTCATCGTCGGCTGCGCTGATTATATTACTGGCGCGCTTCATATTGCGCCGCCCACCATTATCATTCGGGTATCTATGCGAGAGTTCCACAGTTTTCATTGTGGGCGCACCAAATGCATCGGACATGATGAGCACCATCAAATAGCAGACGATTGCCCAAAGTATTGCCGCCAACCAAAAAGGCATCCAAGTATATTCGGCGGGATTCCGCCCAATCCCAAACTCCTTCCATGATCCGTCGTCACGGAACATTAAAGTAGGTCTAATGTAAAGTATTGTCGCCACCCCAGCCAGGTAAAGTAGGCCACTGAACAGGAGTATCTTCATCTATCTAGAATTGCGCGAAATATGTGATCGTGGCAGCCGCTGCCGCCTTAAAAGTCCTCCTCCCTAAACTGCGCATTATCGTAGCCATCCCCCTCGCCTGCCGTATAGACCATTTCATCACCGTAATTGAACAGCGTCTGCAACTCCGCGCTCACCGCCACAGCGGCCCCCTCGTTAAAGTCCACAACACCCATCGCCATGCGCTCCAAGCGCTCCACTTCGAAGCGGTCCGCATCATACTTCTGCACCTGCGCGGCACTCACACCCCACTCGCCCATCTTCAGACCCTTCATAATCATCGTCACTGCCTTCTCATCATCTGAGCGAGTCTCCATACGATGGACGAAATACTCGTTTTCCTTCTCCGTCCGAATCTTAATTGCCTCCTTAATCTGCTCGGGTGACATGCTCACCTGTTCGCGCCGCACCTGCCGTAACATCATCAGCACCGTCTCAATTAGGACCGGTGTCGATACATCAAATGTGCTAATTGCTTGGTCCGTGGCAATTGGGGGGATCACATTGGCGTCGAGCATGGTTGCCAGAATCACATAGAAGAAATAGTGATAGAGGTATTTCAGCACATACTCGCCCCCAGGCACATTGCCGGCATTAAGCCGCTTACACTGCGCATATACTGACATGAATTGCTGGACGGCATATTGTAACTTTAATTGCGCCAGCACGGTTTTCTGCGAATTGAAGTATTTCAACATAGCATGCTGGACACGCCACGCCGGCTCCATCACCTTCTTCCTCAACTGCTCCATATGCGTCGGCGCCAGACCCGCATATCCATCTAACTGATAATCCACAACGGTTTTCCCATCAATACTTGTGAGGAGCCGCTGGCCCGGTGTTATGATATATGCCTGTAGCATCTCCATAAATGAAAACGGATCGGCGCGCTCAATCACCTCGAATATACCCTCCACCTCATCGCGTGCCCGCAGTGACTCCATGTGGATCAATATGGCCTCCTTCGCCGCCTCAATTTCGTTCGACAACGAACCCGTGGCCAGCGCCTTATCGGCCAATTCGGGGCGCCGCGGGAGCCGCGATAATTGTATGATAAGATCCTCCAGAATTCCTATCCAATTAGGCGCAGGGAGCGGGTCGAGTTCAGCCAACATTCCCACACGATCTATTTCACTCATAACTGGCGGAAGTCTGTATGGCTCAACCACATTGTTGCGGTGAGACGCGTCGAGAACTTCATCGAAGGTCTCTGCGTTAATCGTCACACCCGCCTCGGCGAAGAGTGAGGCCGCCTGCCGCTCCGCCTCACGCAATTCCTCCGCGCGCCGAGCGCGCTCCTTCTTTGCCTCACCACCGGCCAGACCGGTCGTCTCGATGTAGTCCTTAACTGCAAACAGAGATGCAGGGAACTGGAAGCCGCACTGGGAACACTTGTTCGTGAAGCCGAGTTCGTGAGGGCGACCGGTATTGGGTCCAGTGTAGCACACATTTAGGAAAACGCGGTAGTATAAATGCTGGGGCGACTGGAGGTTCATCTGGGACTGGGGACGCGGCGTGAAATGGTGAGCCAGGCGCGACCCCTTGTAGCCTACACGGAGGGCGCGCGGGGGCAGTGGGGGCAACTCAGTCATTTGCTCCCAGAAAAGGCGCGGTTCGCTCACAGGGACCGTGCAACACACCGTTTCGGCAAACGGAGAGCCGACGACGAGATTCCCGTGCTGGCGGGCATATTTGTGCGCGGCAAGCACATGGAGAGCGGCGAGAGCGGTAGGTGATGCGGCCTCGGCGACGACGGGGGCGGCGGCGGCCTCCTCGGGCGTCAAGACAACTTGTGTCGGCAGGAAACCCGCAGGGATTGTATCACTCAATATATCGCCTTCCGCCTCGGCCGCCGCCGCACCGAGCGTCTCCTGATTGTATTGCCGCTTGGCATTCAGGGATGCCTGCACGCCTGGATCAGCGACCGCGTGCTTCTCGAGGATATTCTTCATGAGTTCCGTGATTTGCTGAATGCGGTCCTTGTCCGATGGAATCTTCTGCCACCCCGTCGTTTCCCAGTGGGAGCGGCGTGCAAGGTCACCATCGGCCCCCGATGCCACGGCGCCCGTTGCACGAATCGTCGAAATGGCGCAACCAATATAGTCGACACCAGTAAAATTCTCGGGGTTGCCGATTGGATAACCTGAGAAACCGGGTTTGCATCCAGGAATCCAGAAGCGGACCACATAATTGGGAATTGCTGCCTGCACTTCAATGAGCATATAGGCACCCACGGCGGCCACCAAAAAGCGGCTCAAGCGCATGTCATAACTCATCATGCGTGCGGCCTCGGCGGGATTCTTCTTGCGAAGACGCTCCACATACTTGGCATATGTTTCACGGCTCTCACGCTTCGCAATAAATCCTTGCACGCCGGCAATTATGCGGTCATATCCGTCTTTCTTTATGGGCACACCAACCGTGTCGGCGAGAACCTTGGCGACCTCGTAGATTTCCTGCTGGCTGTCATTTTCATACTTTATGGGAGCCTCTTTCTTTATCTCGAGTTCGAGCGCCTTCTCCTTTTCCGCCTCCCACTGTTCCTCTGACGTATCCATGGGCGCAGCCCCCATCATCGGCCGGCCCTCGTCGTCGAACTCTAAATGCTTGTCGAAGTCGAGTTCGGCGATTGGCTGACCGCAGTTGCGGCACTGGAATTTGCCACCTACCAGGGGACCGTTGAAATTGAGGAGGAGTTCCTTCTGGATGGCCTGCTTTTCGCGCGGCTGGTGAAACATCTTCAGTTGGAGGAGTTCATGTATACATATGAGATGCTCCTTGCACGCCTTGCAGTTGACCCAGTTGCCGTCCCGTGCACCCGAGTATGCGGCCACAAATTTGGTCATTAACTGCATGCGGTGGAGGTCGTCGCCTTCACGGCGAATATCGCGCAGCAGAGTCACGTGCTTGCAGAGGTTTGCCTTCGGTGCCTCACCCTTCATAAGTGTAAGTTCGCGGATCGCCTTCGCGCTCTCTAGGGCCTTCCCGTAGGCCGCGCGCTGGGCTCTTAAACGCTCCACCGCAACGACGGCCGGCTGCCCTGAGGCAATTGCTGTGAAAAGGTCAGGATTACGGGCCAGGAGGGCTGCAGTTAGGGCGATGTCGTTGGCGGCGAGGGAGGGCGACATGGCGGCCGCATCGCGCATGACCCGCTCTAGCATCGGCTCAGCACGTGCGGCTTCTAATGGCAGAATCTCACTGGTCGCCGGCATATCGGCGTCGGCAGTGGCAGCAGTCGGTGCACCAATCAGGGTGTTATTGACGACGGTCGGCACATTGCCTACATATTCTTCCAGTTTTGACCGCAGCGTATCTATGTGGACCCGCAGGGAGTTATGGGTGGCGGCCAGTTTGCGCTGGAGCACCTCGTTCATTTCCATGCTGATTTCGAACTGATTGAGACCGAACTGCCGCAGAATCAGGTCGAAGGACCCCATCCCGAGACCACTAAATGCAATCCCGTTGAGATAGTCGGCGACAGGTATATTTCCGAGCGTGTTTCCCTCTACACCGAGGGCCAATATCCCATTTGATGTAGGCACATCGCTCACCCCATCCATGGACTGGAGGATGGCCGACATGGTCATATACTTGCGCATACTATACTCCACATCACGGGCCAACATACCAGTGCGAATGGCGCCCATGTTGGGCGCAAAAAGGAGCGGGAATAGCACATAGCCGCGGAGAGGTGCAGCCTCCGCAGCCTTCAGTAGACGCAGCGCCTTTTTCTCATCAGTCCTAAATGTGGGTCCGAGAGCACGTGCAATGGCAAATGGGATATCCGTAAATGATTGGATGGCAGATTCGATCTTGAAACTCGTCATTTTCGTTGATGTCTTCATGGTTGTCACCGCGGGATCCTCAAAGTCAGGGAATTCATCACGGAAGAACTCAGAGTCGACCTTCGAATCCCAGAGTTCGCTGTCGGTGTCGGCTGCATACCAGGGGCGGAGGAACTCATGCATATGTGACTGGAGCCAAATCCAGTATTGCATGGAACCGGCCTGGGTGCGCGTAGAGCCACCGGCGCCTGCACCGACACCTGTGGTCGCTCCCTTATTATCACGGATTTCTGCGACGAGTTCTTCAACAAAGTCGCGGATAATTGCATTGTTCATCACGCTGTCGATTTCGGCCGGCGTTTTGCGCGTATTTATCCGCATTAAATGACGCATATACGCCTCCACTTTATTGTAGTCTGCATCTGCCTCTGCAGCTTCTGCCTCCTCAATGGTCTTCTCTTCCGCAGCCACGGGATCCTTATAGTAGCGCTTGGCAACGCTGAGGACGGGACGACCGAGAGGCACAGGGACCGCACGGAAAAGTTCGAGGAGTGTATCCATGTGCGTGGGATTTGCGCCGACTGGGCGACCGGTCTTGTCATACACGAGAAACTCGTTTTTGAGACCGGCAAACATTTCAGTTAGGGCGCGGGCTTTCCGCAGCATTCGCGGATCCTTCTTCATGGAATCCGTCATGAGTTCGAGGAAACCATTTAGGGCGTCGGATTTCTGGACGTGGGCAGGGTAGAGTTGCTCCGATGAAGGAATCTCCTCAGCCTCGATGAATGTCGGCAGGACCATTTTGCCGACGATGACGAATTCCTCTTCGTCGGCCGCGTCTTCGATTGCTTCTTCGGCCTCCTCGCTGTCGAGGGGCCCAGGGGCGGCTGCGGCGACGGCCTCTGCGACCTCCTCGGGGGTCGCGGCAGGCTCCTCGGCCTCCTCTGCGGGTGCCTCGCGTGTGCCGAGGGCAACGAAAGGGGCATCACGTGGTATACCGACGAAGTCGAAGTTGAACTGCTCCTCGGCCCCGTCGAGAAGCACGGTAATTGCGTCGGTCTCTTCATTGACTCCCTGGATAGTATACACAGCAGTCAGCCGGCCATCCTCATCAAACGTGTCCATTAGAAGACCGGGGCGTAGGTCCTGCTGGGCAGCGAAACCCTCCAGGCGATGCTTCTCGAGAATTGTCGCTGAAGTCACACCAATATCTGCTGCGAACTCGCCGTCCTCCAGGGGAAAATCGAACACACGGTTTGAGACTCCGTCGGGCATGACGCGAATAAGGTCGGCGTCGCGATAGTATACGCGACCTTCTAGCACTCCGTAATTGGACGTTTCGACGCGCACTCTGTCGCCCAACTCAATCACCTCGTCGGTCTCGCCGACGCTCCCTTCAGCGACCACAGGTGTCCGCGCAATTTGGACACTTTCCTCGGCTTCTTCGGCTGCCGGTATGATATTATTTACAACCTCCTCATCCATCTTCTAATTGTATTTACTGTAGTTTTCTATCCACACATACTGGCGCGCTCCCCCCTGCTCAGTCACATACGCCTAAAGGACACCAGCGCTATTTCTACAGAAATGTCCCCTTATACCGTTAATATCTTTCGTGACCTTCGCAATCAGCACTCTACATGGGATGCTATGAAGGCGTTTTTGACCTCGGTGGAGGGCGGGAAGTTGGCAGTTAAGGAGCGCGAGGGGAGTCCGTATGCGATGGTATATGCCAAGAAGGGTGTATCCGATTATTCCAAGGAGCATATGAAGTGGTTCCGCTCGGTTGTTTGGCGGAAGGATACAAATATGCCGGTTTCGGTCATGACACAGAAGTCCGAGTTGGAGAATCCGCTCCAGTGGCAGGCAATGCCCGCGGATACACATGTATCCTCATACGAGGACGGTGTCACTCTAACTGCATTTACGGAGGTCGGCTCAAAGGCGGTGCAGGTCGCATCGCGGTCGCAGTTTGGCGCCGGTGGGAAGTTTTTCAAGAATGCGACGAAGTCATTTGCGGCTATGCTGGAGGATGCTGTTAAGGCAGCGTATGGCGAGGGTGAGTCGGTAGAGTATTTGGGGAATATTCTGGGATATCCTGGGAGTGCGGGGGTGGCGCATTTTGGCTCGATTCTTGTGCAACATCCGGAGCATCGTGTTGTGACGGTGAATTCTGCGGCAAAGATGATTGTGCTTCAACTTGGGATTGTCGGCGCGGACGGTTCCATTACTCTGGAGGAGAAGGTGCCTGCGCTGTCCGCTGATGCTGCAATTAGGGATGGTGAGGGGATGGCGGAGTGGTTTGAGCGGATTTCTGGGGGACGCGACTGGACCTGGCAGGGAGTCATGCTTCACGATGGGGCGGGGCGGCGCTGGCGCATTCGGTCGCCTGTATACCAGATGATTCGGAGCATGCGTGGAAATACTGCACGGGCGGATGAGCGGTTCTTCGGGCTGCGTGCGAAGGGGCTGGTGAAGACATATTTGATTTACTACCCCGAGGACTCGGCTGTGTTCTGGGAGTGCGAGCAGTGGCTGCGGAAGGCGACGGGCGATCTTTACCGGTTTTATGTTGACGTCCACAAGGCGCGGAAACTGGATGCGAAGGCGGTCGCAGGGGAGTGGCAGGCACACGTCGCGGCCCTCCACGGGATTTTCCTTAAGATGCTGCGGCCTGCGGGGCAGTCGGTCAGCATGGGGACGGTCGTGGGGTATATGAATGGACTCCCTGTGCCTCGCCTGCTCTACCTCATGAACCTGCGCCACCGCATTGCCCAGGGGAAAGTGCCTGGGCGCCGCATGGCGGCGGCAGCGGTGGCACCCACTGCCAATGTCGATTCGGCCGCGCCCCCCACAGATGCAAGTCCCGCACCTGAGCCCGCTGCACCCACACAATCCTAAATGCAGTATAGACAGGTCATCTGGTGTGTTTAAACCAACAAACATTTTAAAGCGGCACCTTTTAATATACATATGGAGTTTTGGCAATCTACAAAATACTCAAAATGGTATAAATCACATAGAAGATTTTCTTTCACAGCACATTACTTAATTGAACTTTATGAAGATGGAAAAGAAATTCCTGAAAGTGTATTTAAACCCTTCATAAAATCACTATACTGTCATTCTAAATCAGAAGAAAAAATGTTTCAAAATAGTTTATTAAAAGATAAAATTTTAGATGAACATTCCAAAATTGAACCTTCTAAACAATACTCAAATGAAGAAAAATATATATTTTGTAAAGAATTATTGATTCATATGAAGGAGGAAGAAAGTATTATATATGCCGATTTGAAATGTTCATTGGTCTAAATAAATACCCCAGCCAGGTCCACACAAAATGACCTAAAGTTCAAGCGCACTTCATAGACAGTTAAGAAATGGCTACGAAGACCGCTCCTGCGATTGGCATTGACCTCGGCACTACCTACTCATGTGTTGGTGTGTGGCAGAATAATCACGTGGAAATCATTGCAAATGACCAGGGTAATAGAACGACTCCCTCATATGTATCTTTTACGGATGAAGAGAGACTTATTGGAGATGGTGCAAAGGCGATGGCCGCCGGCAATCCGACCAATACCGTGTTCGATGCGAAGCGTCTCATTGGGCGTCGGTTTGATGATGCACAGATCCAGTCGGATATGAAGCATTGGCCCTTCAAGGTGCTTGCCGATGCCGCGGGAAAGCCGAAGATTGAGGTGGCAGTGAAGGGCGAGGCGAAGCAGTTTACGCCTGAGGAGATTTCCGCGATGGTCCTCACGAAGATGAAGCAGACGGCCGAGGCCTATCTGGGGGCGACCGTGAAGGACGCGGTGATCACCGTGCCGGCATATTTCAACGACTCCCAGCGCCAGGCCACGAAGGATGCCGGCCTAATTGCAGGTCTGAATGTGCTCCGCATTATCAATGAGCCGACGGCGGCGGCGCTGGCGTATGGTCTCGATAATTCCACGAAGGGCCAGGGGGAGCGCAATATTATGGTGTTTGACTGTGGTGGCGGGACACATGATGTTAGTCTTATCACCATTGATGATGGCGTGTTTGAGGTCAAGGCTACGGCCGGTGATACTCACCTCGGAGGCGAGGACTTTGATAACAGAATTGTAGAGTGGGCCTCCTCGGAATTTAAGCGGAAGTCCCGTATCGATATTTCGAAGAACAACCGCGCCCTCCGCCGACTCCGCACGGCATGTGAGCGTGCCAAGCGTGTTCTTTCATCTGCCAACCAGGCGACCATTGAGATTGACGCGCTGGCCGACGGGGAGGACCTCAACCTTACCCTTACCCGCGCCAAGTTCGAACTCCTCTGTGAGGAAGACTTCAAGCGCTGTATGGTGCCTGTCAAGCAGGTGCTCACGGATTCGAAGGTCCCCAAGGACCAGGTTCATGAGATTGTCATGGTCGGTGGCTCCAGCCGCATTCCTCGCATCCGCCAACTCGTCAGCGACTTTTTCAACGGCAAGAAACTCAACGACGGCGTGCACCCCGATGAGGCCGTCGCGTATGGTGCGGCAGTCCAGGCGCACATCCTAACTGCCGGCCAGACGGTCCAGGATCGGACCAGCGACATCATCCTCCTCGATGTCACACCGCTCTCCCTTGGGATTGAGACGTCGGGGCAGGTTATGACCGCGCTTATTAAGCGGAATACCACTGTGCCTACTCGGAAGACCCAGACGTTCTCCACATATGCCGACAATCAGCCCGCGTGTGACATCAAGATCTACGAGGGTGAGCGCCAGTTTACGCGCGACTGTAATCTCCTCGGCCAGTTCCGTCTCGAGGGACTTCCCCCAATGCCTCGTGGTGTGCCCCAGATTGAGATCACTTATGACGTCGACGCCAATGGCATCCTGAATGTATCTGCTGTTGAGAAGTCCACGGGGAAGACCAATAAGATTACTATTACGAATGATAAGAGCCGTCTGACCAAGGAGCAGATTGAGAAGATGATCCAGGAGGCGGCGGCCGCGGAGGCGGAGGATAAGGCCCAGATGGCGAAGGTGGAGGCGCGCAATGAGATGGAGGCGTATCTCTACAATGCTCGTAATTCGCTCCGCGAGGACAAGGTGAAGGAGCAGCTCGGTGAGGACGCTGTGGCGGGGGCCGAGGCCGATATTACGGCTGGCCTTGCGTGGCTCGATGCGCACCCGGCGGAGGAGGCCGAGACCTACAAGGAGGAGCTGAAGAAGGTCGAGGAGAAGGTGCGTCCAGTTCTCATGCGGATGTATGCAGGTGCAGGTGCGGGTGGGGCAGCGGCTGCAGAGGGCAGCGAGGCTGCTGCTGGGCCGAACATCGAGGAGGTCGACTAATCTTCCCACACTCCTAATAGAATAGTCATGGCAAAGCGTAATCGGACAATGCGCAAACGCGGTGGCTTCCGATTCTCATTTGATCGTGATCCTATTGAACGGACATTAAATCCTTTCACTTGGTTTCGGAAAAATGCACCAAATGTGCCCTTAGAGGAGGTCGTGGTGAATAATCAGAAGCCTGTTGAGCCTGCCCCTGTTGCGCCAAATACAGTTATCGAGATTAAGCCACCTGCACCAGAGGGAATTCGCGTGATTGGTGAAGCAAATGCCCAAGGTATTCCTCCCACGCCCCCTCCTGGCACTCCTGGGTTCAAGGTCGAAGGTGGTCGTCGTCGCTCTGTCCGTCGCAGACGCTCCGCTCGTCGCTCCGCCCACCGTAAGTCAAGCAAACGCTCTGTTCGTCGCCACCGCTCCGCTTATCGCAAGTCGCGTAAGCACTAAAAATTGACATAAGATGTCGCCTGGCATCCAGGCAACCACCAAGCCATGGACGTCATCGCATCCCTAATTGAAATGTGTTGCAGTAAATCCGAGCCCGATGAAGAAACCGCTCTTCTTCGTGCCCGTATTCGCGAAAAGGCAGCCCACTGCCACGTCGACGAACTCCATTCCCTAACTGCAAATTCCACGCTGTTCAATCATAATTACAGCGGACCTTCCACATATGAATCAATCGTCAATTCATATGCCAAAAAGGGGCACTATAAATCCTTCAAACCACTCCTGAAGGTGATCTCCAGACTTTACACGGAAGATAAACTGCGCAATGTATCATACACACTTATTACCATTAATAATACGTGTATATGTCTGCGAAATATCGAGCGAGTTGCACAAAAGACACCCACGATCGCACTTTACGACTGCAACGCAATTCTTTCAGTGCCCGCTGGCACCTCCTCGTAAGTCTTTTAGGAGTTGCTGTATTTCGCCGCCAATCTCAGAATCTTTAATGTCCCGCTCGAGGAACTCCAATACAGCCGGCGAAACTTTACTTTTAAACACCACATCAAGCGCCCATAATTGTGGATAATGTTTCCACACAGGGTTATTTTTTTCTTTATAGCCGGCATACATAGTTCGACAAAGTGCACGACCATCAACCGTAAAGATCGTGTCATCGCGGTAAAGTAAGACCTGATACTTTTCGGCAGCCGTCGCCGGCATTCTTTTGGCAATCCCAAAGTGCACATTAAAGAATGCTGAAAAGGCAGCGGGGCCAGTGAGGGCCAGTGGATGGCGCGACTTGTCATATTGTTTAACCATTTGCACAATATAGGAAATGACATTCACCAGAATATCATGACCACCCCTAAATGCCAGCCATGCAATCGCTATGAACTTATCCGTATCATGTGGCACACAACACTCATCGCAATCCCTGATGATCTCGTCGAGGGGCAGCAACGCCTCGCATTTACTGTCCACATACACACCACCTTCCACTAAAAGCACACAATATCGCCAAAGATCTGCCTTGTAGGCTTTCGGGACCAGTTCGTCGTAGGCCGCAAAGACCGCCGGCTCAAAGTGCGTCTTCAGAAAGGCTGCACGATCGGCCGCGTCATAAAAGTAAAAATCATAACTTGGGTTTGCGGCAACCCAAGACATCATTTTCTGTTCCATTTCAGGGGGCGGCAAAGTTTCCCATGTCATAAAGATTTTACGGGGAATCTGCCTAGGCGCTCCCTGAAGGCGGGCTGGCAGGTATTTCATTTACAATGGTATTTTCGGCGCGTTTTAGACGGATGGCATAGGCAAATGTCACAATGCTGAATGTGAACATCATCGCCAAAAGAACCGTTTTGAGCCAGCCGAAGAAGTCGCAACCACCGACGAGGGTGCAGCGGATGTCCAGGATAGCAATCATGGCCATGACGAGGAATCCGAAGAAAAAGTAAAGTGTGTTTGCCACACCGCTTATCACACCAGTAACTGCGGAACCGGTGACTAGTGCGACGAGCGCGAAGATTGACACGAATTTAGTCTGGGGAGTATCAAACATGGTGCTTTGTTATAGTTGCAGAATTTCTAATTGCAGTTATTAACCGACCGTCTTGCGGCTTGCTGAGGCGGCTTTTAGGGTGAGTTTGGGCTTTCGGGATGGCGCGGCGACGGCGGCAGCTTCTGCGGCTGCTGTTGCTGCAACAGAAGTATCAGGCGGTGCGGCAGCCACAACAGGCCGCGGTGCACGCATACCATTAACCTGACGCCACTCATCACGGACCGTCTTGAAGAAGGCCGCACATCCACGGGCAGCCGCCGCCACTGCCGCCCGTGCAGTCGCTTCCTGACCGTCCTCCACACCCACTCGGAGGACCATTTCATCTCGCAGATTATGCGGAAGATAGTAGCCTGCGTAGGTGATTTTTGGCTCCGCTGCCGTTTCCCCAATATGATTATCGACAAGCCATGTCTGCAGCATATTGCCGAGCGTGTGATCGTGCCCGCGGAAGATGAAGTCGAAGCCAACCAGGCGATTCGCCGCCGGCAGCACGGTTAGTTCCTCAGGGAGCGCACCGGACCGGACATTTGCATAGCGATTGCACATATCTTCGATCACCTGGCATGCACGGTCAACAATATACGAAACGCCCAGCACACCGATCGACTCAATCGTAAAGTCGAAACTGTTCGCCTCGCCCCGCTCATCCACCTTATAGCATCGCGCAATGGCCATTGTATTGAACTCCCGCTCAAGTGCCGCCTTCTTCTCGGAGCCTTCCTGGAGGTCATCTGGTGAAACCTTCTTCGACTTCACTAACCAGTCGTCGAAATACTCCTTAATGCGGTCCGGGTTGGGATCACGTGTATATTCGTAGGAACATTGGCTAACTGGAATGAATCGTGCGTGTTGACGACCAGTGCCCACAGTGGCCTTTGCAGTTAGGGAAATGGCCTCGCCAGTGGGAGCAGTGCCGACTTTGCCACGGAGGGCTGCGATAAGGGCCGTTTCCTTCGTAAGAGGATTGGGTGGGAAGAACTGCTCGGTTGGCACAGGAACAGGCTCGTCGGAATCTGCACGGCGCTCAAGAACTTCGAAGTTGCCGGCGACGACATCGAGTGGGGCTTCCTGGGTGTTTTCGACATTCAGGCGGAAAATATAGCGATCGGGATCCCATGTGAGGGGGTCGCGCACATGAAGAGGGATGAGGCCCACACGGTCGGCAAGCATTTCATTCGTCATTGGTGTGTGATTTTTTGTGACCTGCACGTCGGTCGTCGTCCCCTTCTCCGTCATATCGGCACGGAATCCCACGGTCTCCACTCCGGATACAATTACGCGGCGCAGAGTGTTCGCATAGGTCACGTGGAATGGCGTGAGGGTGAACTTCATTGTCCGGTTGTCAACTTGCTGAACGTTTTCGAACATATTGGCTTGGGGTGGCTGGCTACATAGGGTGGTGAAACATTAGGTTCAATTTTGGCAGCGGCTGTCGCCAGTGCGGACATTGCACGCCCCACCATGACGTAAATGTATACAGATGGCGGCACAACCACAGCACATATGTTTTTATTCAAATAAGTGCAAATGGTCCCATGCATTCATAACTGAACTGGGAAATACCCCTTATAAGACCGAGTTCCGCTTCATTTGTGTGGATCCTGCACCCAACCGCCCGGCCCTTCCTGGATGGCTCAAGAAGGTCCCGACGCTTGTTATTCGTGGAGAATCGGAACCCCGCACGGATGGAGAAGTCATGAATTGGCTCTATGAGCGTCGCCTGAAGGACTCAAATAGGGGCGGTGGTGGTGGCGGGGCAGGTGGAGGAGCCGATGCTGGGGGAGCGGCTGGCGAGCCCGAGCCATTTACTGGGATTGAAATGGGGGCAGTCGGGTCCGATATGTATGCATTCCTGGATATGACGGAGGCTGACCTGTCGGCTCAGGGGAACGGTGGGACGCGCATTCAGCACAGCTATGCATTCCTAAATGGGGGCGCAGCACCAGGGACGCGCCAGGGTTCGCAGATCACCATGACGGATCATAATAACAAGCGCAGCAAGAAGGAAGAGTTGCTCGACAAGCAAATGGAGCAGTATATGCGCGCCCGCGAGGCGAGTGGGCCGAAAATGATTGCGCGGCAGTGAGGGAGTGCGCTGGTAGTCAACCGCCCAGACCTAAGCACCACGCCCCAGTCAATCCCTAAATGACACACCGCACATCACAAGCAGACCAAGTTATAACGAGCCGTGACGCAGTATATATGCGCCGGCGCCTCCGCTATGACTATAAGGCTCTTTGTAGGCGGGCGCGTGATAATCGATTATCTATTGAAGAAGTTATGCAGCAAAACAGTCGCATTGCCAATATTTCGCGCTACAGGGAGCATTTTGAAGCCATGCGACCTTATATGTTTAAAATGAAATTAACTACGCTTGCATCATATGCTGACGCAATTACGCGGTTAAATATTAAGCAGGTCCAATTTTTCTATCACCTGGCGGTTATATTTGGCACCCTTACTGATGATGAATTGGTCGACGGGGCAACAATTACGGCCGCTGGGAATTTGGCATATATTGTTATTAAATCACCACATACAGGTATTTCTAATTGGGCGGCCCTTATGTTAAAGCGTATGCAGCATGCATCACGCCGGCGCCGCAGCATGGCGGCCCCACCCAGTGCGTGAAAACCTAAAAGACTTTGCCCAACTACACTAATAGTTAGGAATGGCAACGCCTCTTTCGATCTTTAATACACAACTTGTCCGCTTCTTTGAGGAACTCCAGGAGACGTTCCCAGAGGAGAAGGAGATTCGCATGGCAGTGGAGGCAATTACGGCGGCCAAGAAGGTGAATCCCCGACTTATCCTCGATATGTTCCACGAGCACATCTATGTTGAGTTCCATCGTGCTATTGCGGACCGCCAGGTGGACCGTATCGTCGCACTTGGGCGCCAGAAGATTGCCAGCCAGTTCAATGAGGTGATGCCGGCAATCACCCTATTTGACAAGCATTGGGGGACTCTCGGTGAGCCAAACAAGGAGGCGATCTGGAAGTATCTCCATGTGCTCTGTGTGCTCTGTGAGCGTGCACGTGGCATTCCCAGTGATATGTAAGTGCCGCAGCAGCCGCAGCCGCTGTGCTTCGCAACCGCGCTAAATACCGCTTAAGGTATTCGCCATCTTTGTTAAACATATGAGTGCCGCAGCAACGGAAACCCCGCCCCTTGACTCTATTTTTAATAACAAATATGACGAATTTGTCGCCAATCTACGCGACGTATTTCCCGAGCTCGGCTCCGCACTCGACATCGCCGCTGCTCTAACTGCAACCGAGCGAGTCGCCGCCTTCAAGGCCCAGGTGGTCCCTGCCGCAGGAAACCCTGGACGCGACCACGCCGCCAATCCCGGTGTGGTCCTTCCTGGAGTCCGCCTTACGGATGATATGTGGACGTCCATTTCGGAGGGCAGCCAGAAGGCTATTCAGGAGTTCCTGACGCTCCTCAGTTTCACGCTCCTTCTTGATGAGGGGGCCGGTGCTGCCTGGGGTGATTCCAAGGACGGGTTCGCATCCTTCATGGCTGGCATGAAGGATAAGATGGACAAGGTCGACTTCTCGTCTTTTACCGATAAGTTCGCCAAGATTTTCGGTGCGACGGGTGAAGGGATGCCCAAGATTCCTGAGAAGTTCCTTAAGGGGCATATTGCACGCCTGGCCGAGGAGATTGTCCGCGATTTCAAGCCCGAGGACTTCGGTCTCGATGTGTCCGAGATGTCGAAGCACGGGGACGATCCGACGAAGGCATTTGAGATGCTCATGCGAGTCTACACGACCAACCCTGGAATCATCCAGAAGTCCATTCAGAAGATCGGGAAGCGTCTCCAGCAGAAAATCCAGAGTGGGGCTATTCGGCCCCAGGAGATTATCCGCGAAGCCGAGGAACTTATGAAGGAGTTCTCGGAAAATCCGGCGTTCGTCGACATGATGGACTCATTCCGTGGCATTTTCGGGATGGGAGGCGGCGATGATCCTGATCTTATGCATGGTGGTGGCGGGGCGGGTTCCCAGTCGGCCCGTATGTCTCTTGTGCGGGAGCGTCTTAGGAAGAAGGTCGAGGAGCGCCAGGCGGCAGCCGCCGCTGCAGCAAGTGGTGGAGGTGCTGGAAGTGCCGCACCAGTTTCGACACCGGCCAGAAAGCAGACCCACCAGAAGAAGCGCCGCTAAAGTTATCCCGTAGAAGTCCAGTAAATCATTAAGGGGCGTGTGAATTATATTCCCAAAGCCCTTAATAGTATGTCAGCGAATTGTGAACCAGCATTCCTGAAAAGACCGTTAATACTCTTCCGACCATTTACAGTATTTCCTAGCACGGCGTGCGGGACTGAATTCCTGAATATATTAGTCCGCGCACTACTCATAACTGCAGTTATTGGGGTCGTCACTAGTTATGTCGCGCAAGCCGCAACATACGGCATTATGGCTGTCTCCTTTGCCGCCCTAATTGCACCCCTTGTGTGGAATACTATTAAGGCTGCTTCATCTGGTGCGGAGCCCGGGCCCGGTTCAGGATCCGGTCGCGAGGGCTTTGCGGGCGCTACAGCAGCCGATACAACACAGTTCCTACAATTTAAGGCACCGGTCCCCGATCCCCAGCGTGCAATTGCAGAGAAAGGGATTGCAACTGTTCTTCCATCAGGGTCCGGTGAGCCATGGACAGAGCCGACCGCGGCGAACCCGTTCATGAATGTGCTCGCTGACCAGTATAAGTATGATGCCTGGCGCCCACCAGCTGCCCCATATGGCGACCGTCTTGTTAAACAGCAATTAGACGACTTCTTCCGTGTCCAGTGGTTCTCTGACCCGACGGATGTGTTTGGGCGCAACCAGGGACAGCGTCAGTTCTACACAATGCCTAGCACAAGCATCCCGAATGACCAGGATAGTTTCCAGAAATGGCTCTACTATATTCCTGGGAAGACCTGTAAGGAGGGCAACGGTGCGGCGTGCCTCCCTGGAACGGACGGCGGCAAGATCCCGTGGCTCAATAAGGATGCTTAGGAGCCTCTAAAGAGGCTCCTGTGGATATGTGGGATACATCCCACTACCAGCGTCGCCTCTAAAGAGGCTCCTGGGTAATAACCCGCGGCCCACCCTTCTTTTTACATGAAAACCGCCGCAGTGTCCGCCCCCGACTTCCCAACACACTCCGCACGCAAACAGCAATGGCCGTCGATTCTTTACCATACTTTCCCCGCCCCGCCTTCAGCGTCGACCGACGCCGTCCGACTTTCCCAGCAACTTCTTTAATGCATCGGCAAAACTTTCGTGAAATCGAATTTCGCCCTGGCATGTTTCTAATAGCAGTTCCGCTAAAATTTCTGCCCAGCATTAGCAGTAGTATGGATATTAATCGCCTCACACACCCAAAGGACGACCTTTGTGGCATACAATCTTTTTACGCTCAGTCTGCCGGTCCTGGGCGCTATATGACGACCAATCTCACCCCCAATGCATCCGGCGTCAACCCCCTCGCAATTGACAACCAGCTCATGTACCCTCGTGAAGGCTACGGTCTTAATAACTCGGCAATTGATGCCGATTCCCTCCTCCGCAACCAGCCCCAGTTCAAGAGCAACCGCTGCAACATCCGCCAGCAGGCCCGCCCCTTCCTCACGGTCCCTTTCATGGCCGGCGGACGCGGCAATCCGGATGTTGAGAGCCTCCTCCTCCACGCTGAGCAGGTCCGCCTTGGCAAGGAGTGTGGCACAGTCACTGAGAATACGTTCGAGGGCCAGTTCACCCCTATGATCCAGATGCTCAAGGACAACATCCAGAATCCCAAGAACCTTATTCCGGAAGTCGCCGCCAATGGCTGGATCCGTGGTGGTATACCCAGCCGTGAATATATCCGTGACATGAACTGCTAAATCCCCTAAATGTGCATCAATAAGGGTATGTATGAGCCAAATTCAGTCTTATGCGGGGTTTTTACTAAAACCCGCATAAGAAACTCCCATGCATTTACAGTAGAATGGATAAAATCGCCGCACAAGCAAGTCTGGACGCATTTTTCCCTGCCGTCCCCGCCGCTGCTAAATGGGAACACACAGAGAATCCACAGTCATACCCGGCGACTCCCTTTACATACACTGCACCCGACCCCAAGCGCCATGAACTGGGCCTTGTCGGTGGCAATAACGTGTCGGTGATCGCCGGCAACATGACCGACCTGGAATCGGATCTGCGCGGTATTACGCGTATTAACACCTTCGCCCCGTGGCGTAAATATCAGCCCCCCTCTGCTGATCAGGCTACCGTCCAGCATACTAACTGGAAGAACGATGTGAAGATTGACATGACTCCTGTGCATCTTCCTACATACCAGATGTGGGCATACCCGGCGGTCTATGCACCGAAACCTCTCAAAACCGAACAATGTGGTGCGCCCCAGAAATATTAAAGAACTTCGTAATTAGTCTATTAATAAAGTATACATGGACTCGGGCACATTAGTAGTATGCACAACAGTTCGTAATTGTGGTGCATATTTGCCAACAATATTTGAAAATATTAATAAACTTCGCACACTTGTGAGCGCGTCATCGTGCTTTGCAGTTATAATATCATATGATAACTGCACGGATAATTCGGAAAAACTCATACGCGACTTCAAGGCAGCCGCCGATTACGACGTGCATTTGAAACATAATACACATAACAATAGTCCGCTGCGCACTGTGCGGATTGCAAATGCACGTAACAGTTGTCTAGAGATTTTATATGATAAATATCCGAAGGCAACATACCATATTATGCTTGATGCCGATGATGTAAATGCGAAACCTTATAATGTGGAGGTCATAAAGCGCTATTTGGACAACCCGCATTGGGATTGCTTGTCATTTTGCAATAATAATTATTATGACATATGGGCATTATTATACGAACCAATTAAACACCATTGTTGGGGCTATAATAACTCGCGACCAGTTGTGAATTTCATGGCCCGTGAAATCGTGGGACATTTGCATGCGCTGGCCGACGGCGAGTTATACACCTGTATATCGGCATTTAACGGGTTCGCCATTTACAGAACGCCCAAATTCAAATATATGCGCTATAGCGGAGCATTGGCCGATATTCTTGAACTATTTACCGATGAAGACCGCGACGCTACACTCACATACCTAAAAGATCGCATGGGGGATCAGTCAATCGCCCTTATACCAAGTGTATTTGCAGGACAATGTTGCGAACACATATATTATCACGTAAAGGCTACACGTCGACACGGTGCACGCATATGTATTAGTAAAGACACGATTTTCATATAAGTCTGGAGTTTTTTCCGCAGCCAAAGTAATATGCCGGCCGACCTTATCACAGACTACAATTCATATGAAACGGTGGACATCAAAACTACACCACCGGCCAATATACGTCAGCAGGCACTCACACGGCCTCGCTGGGATGACTTCCATCAGGTCGATGATATGCGCATAACATCGTATTCTGGACGCTATCGTATTCAGCCCCCGGCCCACAATTGCCCCAATATTTTCCCAGTGAACCCCACAATTCGCATACAGAAGCACGGTAATTCATGGCCGACCGAGCAGTGGCGCACAGATGTTGAATCGGATCTCCGTGGAATTAACTATCTTAGCACACGAGTTCGTGCAGAAGCCCCGTGTCCAGATAAGAAGGTGCACTATGACCCGGCAACGAATGCTTTCAATAACATTCCTCTTACGCACGCCCCGGATGAAAACTTCCCCACACAGTTCAACCGTCTTGAAAATCCCCCCTGCACTTTGCGCGCAACTGGCTGGAATCGTTTCACGCCCCTCCTCCATAATCCCCAGGAGACTTTCGAGACACCGTTCGACTACTTTATACCTGCCCGCTTAATGGACAAAGAGAAATGCAAGACACATTAAACAACTGATATGTGTCAACTCCAATACTTTGCAATTAGGAATGTGCGGCGGTGCACTACACTCCTAATTGAATTTGCGGGCGATCCCTCGCCTACCTGCTTGCCCCATATGTGCCATAGAATAAGTCTAAAACATGTTGTTGTGGATTGTTAGTATGGAAGTCGTCACCCTCGCTGGACTTGTGGGAATGGGATATGTTGTGTCCCGACTAGGTGAAAATAAGAAAGATGGGGCCAGTGCTGCACCGGCATCGTGCAAGCCTGCCACAATACCACCCGCCATCCCTAAAAGCATGCCAGCAGAGGCATTTAGGGGATCGCAGCAGCAGCGCACGACTGAGCCGTTCGCCGGCAGTGCAGCAGCCCGTGGCCCAGATACAAATCCGCTCACCCTCACACCACAGGGTGCATCGGCCGTCGGATTCGGCTCTGAACTCGATTTTCAGTTCCAGATTCCTGCAGGTGGACAGTATCAGGCACCAGGGGACCGCATGATGAGACAGGGTGCATCTCCTTATCCCGGTGGGGCTGGTCTGTTTGATGCACCTACGGTGGCAAATAACTGGCCAGCAGATGTTTATCCCAGTGAACTCCAGCCCGGTCCTTATGGAATGCCGCTAGGATATGCCACACAAAAGCCGCCACTCGCCCCACGGGTCGCTCAACCTGGTCCATCACCCGTTGCCATGGATAATAATCGACCAATGGTCGAAATGCGCAGCGATCGTGTGGAGGAGAACCCTACATATGTGGAAGGCTACATCACCAGCCCTCTTTCGGGGCAGCGCGTGCCGGCCAATGAGTTTACACACAATAACATGCAGCCTTTCTTCGGTGGGCGTGTTAAGCAGAATATTGCAAGCGATGCAAACACGAGCCGCCTTGATACATACACGGGTGCTGGCACTACACAAATCGCCAAGCGTGAAATCGAGCCCATGTTTAATACGGGCCAGACGCCATTCGGTAATCCGTTCGGTATGCCCGATAATACGGACTTCGTCCAGTCGCGTATAAATGACCCCCGCAATCGTGCCGGCGAGCGGCCATTTGAGCCCACGCGTGTTGGTCCTGGTGTTGGCCAGGAGTATGGCGCGCTCGGCGAGGGCGGCTTCCAGCAACTCGAGGTGAATGACATCATGAAGCGGGCCATGAAGGATACAAATGAACTTCGCGTGGCGACGAACCCGAAACTCTCCTACAATACCCCCGTTGTGCCTGGTGCACGCTTCATTGCGAATGCTGCCGAAGATGCAGGTGAAGTGCGGAAATACCGCCCTGACCGCTTCTATGTGGACGAGACCGGTGAGCGCTACTTCGTGACCACCGGTGAAGTCATTAAGGAGGCCACGCGTCCCACACAACTTCTTAACTACACGACCCGTCCAGAGACTAGCACGGAGTATACTGGTGTGGCCGCCAGCCAGGACTTCCAGGAGGGCTACGTGACGGGCTCTTATCGCACACCTATGACACAGCAGTATGGCGGTGCCGGTTTCCGTAACGCCGACATGACAACATACTACACGGCCGATGTGGGCCAGGCGGCGCCTCGCGAGGGCTCCCAGGAGGGCTTCCAGAGCCCGCAGTATGTGCCGAATGACTATGGTCGTGGCAGTTATGAGAATCGCGATAATGAGCGGACCAGCACGGCTGATCGCATGATAGGCTTGAATTTGAAGCCGGCCGAGGCGGGTGCCCTAACTGTCCATTATGATGACCCCTCTCGTCCCACACGCCGTGCCGAGACGGTCGGCAATCTCCGCCAGGCCGGCACCCCTGTCGGCTACGCGGGTGGTGCACCGGCAGTCACTGTATGGGACCCGACCGATATTGCTCGCACCACAGTTAAGGAGACGACGGTCAAGTGGGACTACATGGGTAATGCTGCACCGGCGTCGGCACCGACCCGCCTCAAGGTGTATGATCCTGATGATATCGCCAAGCCGACCCAGAAGGCCCAGTTGTCGAAGCGCGACTACTATGGTGCCCCCATGTCATCGCATCAGAATCACACGAGCCACCAGGCGGCGGCCAATATGACCCTCAACCCGAACAAACAGCAGGTGGCCGCATTGCGCAAGCCGATGGCCGGCAACGGTAATATTGCAATCTTCGACGGGAAGATCAATCAGACTGCGAAGAAACTCGACACGGACTACATAAATGATCGGCCGAATGCGGTGAATCGTGTGGAGAGTCTGCCGACTGGTGTGGGGGACATCGGGCGCGTTAAATACCGCCACCCACTGCAGCAGGATATATACACTCAACGCACCCAGCCCGAGTTTGTATCGGCGGTCGAGGAAAACCCTCTCAATGTTTCACTGCGTAAGAGCGCCGAGACGGATGAGCGGAATATGATGAGCCGTTACGCTGATATGTTGACAGGCGGCAAGAAGGATAAGTAAGCAGGCGCAGGCGCAGGCGCAGGCGCAGGCGCAAGCACGCATCCATAAATGCATCTAATCGACCATCCAAATGGCCGGCTAAAGGCATTACAACCTACAATATACAATATGGACACCGTCCAGCAATCTGAGCGCCTCAAGCCTCTCTTTGTAATAGGCCCCGCAAGTAGTGGCAAAAGCCGCTACATTCAGCAATTGGCCACACGTGAGGGCCGAACGCTCCTACATTGCCCGTGCCGCAAAGACCGAACCTTGCGTGAACAGCGTGCCATTATTCATGAATGGGCCCTCCGCGCAGAGCCAACACTTCTATGGCTCGAGGGTGCCGACGATCTGACTCCCGAAGCTCAGAGTTTCCTGCGCCGAATCCTCGAAACATATGCACAGCGCGTCCGCTTTTGCCTCGAGGCTCGTTCCCTTGAATCCATTCAGGAGCCGATTTTGAGCCGCTGCAATATTATGCGGATGAAACTGCATACGGCGGGCGAACTCTCCACAGCATTCGGCAAGCAATACTCCGCTCCCTTAATTGAAGAAGTTATGCGGTATACCCCGAATCCGTCCTATAGACAGTGCGCCATGGCCACCACCGCTGCACGGTTTTTCCCAGATTTATGGGAACAGAAAAAGCGCGGAATGGATGCATATAAAGGGTTTACGCTCGCCACTCCTGTCGAGCAATTATACTTGGCCGCCGCAAATCCATGGGATCTCATTTGGCGAACCTACGAAGACCTGGATGCACACACACAATCTCTAATTGTAGACTGCAATTTGCATGCTGGTAACCCATGGGCGCTTATCCATTATATACAATGCGGAAAAGATGGCACAGACTAAACCCGTTAAACGTATAAAAGAATGGACTCATATGGTGCTGCCGGTTTCGGTGTATATACGGATGCACGCACCGAATATTCTAAGCAATTGTGCCAGACGATTGTTCCGGCGATATTCAAACTGTTTATGGATATGCTCAAAAAGGCACGTGAAGATGTTGGTGGTGAGTCGCGCAAAGTGCTTTTCCGTTACCAGACTCTTCTAAATGAGATTCCCGATTGGAACATGGATAAAGTATACCGCGAAATCGGTGGACTTGTTGATGCAATTAACTGTGAATATTTGAAGGAACTTATTACGGCAGTATTTTTGGCTCACGCTAAAGTGCTTATGGCTATAAGAATATCAAAGAGTGATTCTAATATTAATTTAACTGTGCCGGCAGTTGACCATTTTCTTTTTAAGGTTTTATGTGAAACTGGGAAGTTATACTGGAAGTCCACCTATCTTTTCCGTGATGATGTGTCCAATCTTGATAAGCAGCAGAATTTACGAGCGGCGGAGCAGTTAGTGGCCGAGGGGATACATGCCGCGATTCGCGCAATGATTCCTGTGAAGAACATCCTTAAGGATTGCATTACAGCGGTCGATAAGAAGGACGATAGTGACGATGAGGATGACGGAATTACTTCTGCTGCAGCCGAGTCTGCATCTGAACCTGCTGCCGCAGCCGCCACTGCACCCGAACCTGCCGCCGCTGCTGCCACCACCGCACCTGAGCCCGAACCTGCACATGAGACTGCAGCTACTGAAATAGAAGTCCACGATATAGAGGATTCCCGCAGTATACTCTCGGTCGAAGAGGCGGCATCTGCAAACATCATCTCTGCCGCAGAATCTGCCACAACTCCTAATAGCAATATTCTGCATATTGACGAAGAGCCCGAAGTGAAATTTGCAGAGTTTGACTCTGTATTTGATGGCGAGGACTCAAATATGCATTATGACCCCAAAACGGGTGAACTTAATGACGGTGAATTGATTATTGAAGATGGCCCCGGCGAGGCACTTACGGATTTCGATGAACTCAATGAGGCGGGTGAGCCGGTTAAGGCGGAGGTGTATGAGCCCGTTGATGATTTTGAGGAACTGGTCGGTTAGGCAGGGCGTGTGCGCGCGCGTTTTAATCAAATGAGGAAAGAATTTAACTTTTAAATTCTTTCCATACGAAAATGTTTGACAAGACTCATCTCATATACGCATCAGTTGGTGCAGTCGCATTTGCAGTCCTCGGCGTTGTTGCGACATATTACCGCGACGATTCGCCGTCAAAAAAGTCGGTTGCGCGCGACTTTGTGGCGGGTTCCTTGATGGTGTCTTTTGCAATGCTTTTAATGCCGGCGATGTTCCCTGCTGTCGACGTGAAGATTCCCCTACCTGATGTGACGGACGTTATTAGCCGCGGGGAACTCTTTGCATCAAAGACAGGTGGTGGTAGCGGTAAAGATTACGACTTACAGTTGCACTATTAACGCTTTTTCTTTGGGTATTATAAAGTTGATGGATAATTTTACAACGCTTTTCTGGATCTTTACTATACTTTTCACCGTTTTATCGGGATACTTACTTTGTTGCACCAAAAAGAGCAAGGCATTTTATCTACAAATTGCCTCTGGGTTTGGTATATTTGCAACCAGTAAAATTGGTCGTAAATTTCTGGGTTTAGAATAAACTATTAATTGTGTGATAATCATATATACATATACTTTACTAAAGTGCGCATCAGACACTTTAGTAAAGTATTTCGGTCGGCGGCTGGCACTTTGCCTCCCTAAAGACTTTTTAGAACACGTCACACTTTCCCCTAAAAGTAAAGTTTCACAGTCGACGGGGGTTTTGAAGTAGTCTCAAATGCATTAAATGGCGCGAGTTTCCATTGATCTTTAGGAATCGACCCGTGCATGTTATGCGCAATGTGAATATACAGATCGAACCCGCTGAAACGCTCTTCGCCGTCGGCAGTTTCCAGAATATTTAAGCCCTCATCGTCAACGACCCAGCGCCAAAGACAGTTATAAAGTTCGGATACGGTCTGCCATACTGATTCGCCGTGCTCAACATTTAGCGGAGGCAGTGTGCGGCTTTTAACGGGAGGTCGTTCATCATACAGCATATCAATCATACTATATGACAGTCGCGCCAAATCGAACGACATATTTGGTTCAATATAAGGGGCGCCGTCATCCTCGTGATTGGTGCACACATCATAATTGTATTGGCCGGCAGCGTCATTGCCAGGAAAGAAATCGTCACTCAAGAACACTTTGTCTCCTAGTGCAAATGTCGCGCGACCGAAATCAATTATGTGGAACTTCTTGCCATATGTTGGGACTTTATAGACTTTACCGGCGAGTGTTTCGTAATAAATGAACTGGTCGGCGGTTTTTGTCCAAACTATATTATTTGTATGGAGGTCATTGTGGCAAAAGCACATAAGTGCCTGTAATTGTGATAACACTGCGACAATTTGTGCAATCCAGGCCGACCAGCGTTGTTCGCGCTCCATGCGCGTAATATTTATGATGTTATCTAGTCCGTCACATGAACCCATGTGTTCCTTCATCCCAGATGGCGTATTGAGACCGTCCATAATTGTCACCTCCTCCTCTAAAAGTTCATCCATGGTCCCGTCAGCAGCCTCCTGGAACAGGAGAAGAACAGGCATGCGCTTGAAGTTGATCTTAATGCGGACCCCCGAGTCTGATGACGACGATGATGTTGTGCGCGTGCGAGTGCTTGATGATGTGCGGCAGAGTTGCAGGACTGGCTTATCGTGGTCGCTTTCAATTGAGAAGTTGTCCATTATAAGTTCGGAACTGCTTGAACTTTCGACCGACGGTGATGCGGGGGCCTCCAGTTCTTCCGCTTCAATGGTGCTATCGGTGTCACATTCAAGACTTGGCATAGATGTTGAGGCTGTGGTCGAGGCAGTAAATGCTCCAATAGAAGATGATTTTGTCGTGCTGCTTTCACTACCACTACCACCACCATCACTGTTATCGTCGTCACTGCCGCTGCTGCCGCGGCTACCACCTTCAGACTCATCATCGCTATCAAATATATCAGCGGGAGGCTCAATTAGGGCCTGCTTGATGTCATCATCAAGTGGCTCATCACTTTCGACGACCAGATTCGCATCCATCATATCGAGTGATTCCCAGAACCCTCTATCCACCCTAAGTGACGCGTAATCATCTGTTATATCGTATGTGTAATTCGACTTCATTCCAACAACGGTCCCATAACACTCCAATACATTGCCGACAAGATTTTCCTCTTTTAGTCTGGACAATATAGCCTGTGTAATTGCATCAATATATGCTTGGTTATATGCACAATAGAGTTTTTTATAGCGCTCCTCGACACCACCGTCTAACACAGGCAGCCAATCATCATCGAGCGAATCCCCATAAATGCCGTCCAAGTATGCAATTGGGTCCAGCAGATGAATTGTTTTAACAAATACGCGACGTTCGTCCGTGATTCCATTATTGTATAGTATTTTACCTGTCCCGTAGCGCTTGTCTTTACTTTCTTCGCATGGTTTCCATGAAATGAGAGTTCCGCGGGTGTTAAATGTAGAGTCGGCCGACAACTTCTTTTTTGGTTTAAATAAGGTTAGTCCGGGATTAAACCGTTGATATATGTCAACATCGGGAAAACTTGCGCGCAGGCTTTCAGGGATTGGCTTGTTTGTTATGAAACTGTCCATCAAATGCTGGAATTTGGTTTTTTCCGGCTTAGTGACCGACTGTTCCTGCTTTCGGCGTTTACCCATGTCTGATAAGTGAGTCGAGACTGTTTTGCAATTAGGTGGCGCGTGGGGTGCGTTTGCGGATTCCTGGTTGATCAATTTTTATGTATATAGACTAAACCATACATGGCCGCCGAACAAGAATTGAGTTTGAGTTTGCGGAAATTCGATATGAAGATGATTCCCCAGGATGCAACATGTGTTTTTATCGGGCGTCGCCGCACAGGTAAGTCCACGCTCCTGAAGGACCTGCTTTACTACCACCAGGATATTCCCATGGGGACTGTCATTAGTGGCACGGAAGAGTCGAATAGTTTCTTTGGTAAGATGATTCCGCCCGCGTTTATTCATAACGACTACAACCCGATAATTTTGGCGAACTTCGTGAAGAGTCAGCGCAGCGTTATGGCGCGCATCAAGAAGGAGACGGACGCGGGTATGAAGTCGCGAATTGATCCGCGTGCATTTTTGATTTTGGACGACTGCATGTATGATGATTCATGGACACGCGACGTAAACATTCGTTATTTGTTTATGAATGGTCGGCACATTAAGACGTTTTTCATGATTACTATGCAATACCCGCTGGGTGTTCCGCCAGTTCTCCGCACTAACATCGATTTTGTCTTCATTTTGCGTGAACCATCTCCCCAGAATCGGCGGCGTATATTCGAGAACTACGGGAGCGCATTTCCGACATTTGAATTCTTCTGCCAGGTGATGGATCAATGCACAAACAATTACGAGTGTATTGTGATTAACAATGCCATACAGTCAAATAAACTGGTCGACTCCATTTACTGGTATAAGGCTGATATGCACGGCGATTTCCGTATTGGCGCGCCCGAATTTTGGGCCGCAGGCGGGGCAGGTGGTCGCGGTGGTGGTGCCGGCGGTGGAGGTGCAGGCGGGCCACCGGATATGAGCGCATACAATGGACAGAATGCGTCGCGCCTGCGTGGACCTGTCATTCAGGTGCGTAAAACGGCTTAAAATCTGCGACATAATTAATGAAACTCGCGGTCAATTGGCAACTCGTAGCACTCCTAATTGCATGTGTTGTGGGAATCACTATTATGCGCCCATATGAGCAGTTTGTTGTTACACCTGGACCACGATCGCGGTGCGGGATTCAGTTAGGGGGTTGTGATACACCCGGTACGCGCTGTATGAATGGATATTGTGCGCCGACGGCTGTGCCGAAGATGCCGACGCTGTCAGGGCCAATGGTTGGTGATTATATTGCGCTGTAATAGAAATGGCAAAAGTTAAGGGCGGTGACCTCAAGTCTCTGATTATCGTTTTTGTGATGGTGATTGTGTTTGTGCCACTGGTTGTTAAGTATCTCAGCATGTTTTTCGGCCCGGTCGTCAGTGGGTTCCAGAACATGGTTATGCCCGAGGGGCTGCCGAAGCCTGCGCGGTATAGCAATATGAATCTCCCTTGCCGCTCGCCTGACCCTGCCACGGGCAAGGTGTGCGACGAGGGGACTTTCTGCGATGGCGCCACAAATACTTGTGTCTCCATATCCGCCTAGACGCGGCGGCTCAGGCCCATGCGCAGGCGGAGGTATCTCTCCATAAAATAATACAAATTATATGCTTAATTCGTATTATTTATTACACACTCCTAATTGCAATTAAGCAGTTTCCTCTGCAGTCTCCTCCTTAACCGCCTCGATTGTGATCTCCTTCGCAGCAGCCATCTTGCGCTGCATGGCGAGATCACCCGCCGCACCAAACATCCCATCAAACTGGTTCGAAACATCCGCGGCCCCATCGGCTGCCCCAGGCTCGGCATCGCCACCAGCACCAAACACGGTCTTCTCAGGGCGCTTGATGTTATTATTGCGGTAGAACTCATCCTTGGCTGCATCGTTCTCGCGATACTTCTTCATGAGCATATTGAGCTGGTCCTCAGCATACTCCTGCTCGGCGATCTGGTGAGGCGAAGGGTCCCAAGGGAGCCACTTGCCGACCTCGCCGATGAAAATGTTGTGGAGTGGGTCCGTGCGCTGGAGCTTCTTGGCACGCATCTCGGCCTCCTTGGTTGTCGAGTAAACACCACGCACCTTAAGACCGCGCATACTTGTGCGGAACTCATTGGCGGCAAAGAACTCGTCCTCGAGTTTCGCCTGTGAACGGAAAAGGAAATCCTTATAGTCCTCCACAATACGCGTGGTCTTAATCTCGCGGACATTCTGACCGACATACTCGGCAAATCCGCGGATAATATCGTCAACCTTCACGCGACTTGCGCGCACAAACTCGGCGAGTTCGGTCTGGCCCTCGGTCTCGAGTTTATTAGACCGGTCCTCGAGCCCCTTATTGATGGTCGCCACCTGCTTTGCAATGAAAGCCTCAAGGTTCTTCGTCTTCCACTGGATCTCATAATCGTGGAGGAACTTCTCAAAGAAGAAGTGCTCCTTGCGAGTGAGAATCTCCTCAGGGGAAAGGAAACTGAGAAGAACATACTTCTGGCTAGTAATCTCCGGGTCCTCCTCCAGGAAATCCTCAGTGACGGCAGGCTTCTTAGAATCAGTGGTTGACATAACTAAATCTATGTAGTTTCTTACCGGCACACCTTAAATGGTGTAATTACGGCGCCTGGCCAGCGACAAATCGGCGCACATTACCACCGAAATCCACGCCCCTAATTGTCTATTTGGCCAAGTTCAGGCGCGCTTTTTTCTAAACCCAAAATATAAGCAAATGGATTCCATGGTTTCTGACATCGTCACTCGTATGATCAAGTATCTCGTTGAGGGTCTCGCCGTCGCCGTCGCGGCCGTCATCATCCCCAAGCGTAAGCTCGACATGCCCGAGATCGCGTCCCTCGCGGTCCTCGCCGCCGTCGTCTTCGCCGTCCTCGACTTCCTCGCCCCCACGGTTGGTGTTACGGCACGCCAGGGTGCTGGCTTCGGTCTCGGTGCCAAGCTCGTCGGCTTCCCTTAAAGTCATCCATGACTTTTAAAGGGGAGTCTGAACCGGCTTCCCTTAAAGTCATCCATGACTTTAAAGGGGAAGTCTTAGTCGACGCCTCTTATATTTACAATTTTAAATATATTAGCCAAGGCTATATATGGAGAAACTATTAGCGGTTGTATTTGATGGGTCCAACCCACATTATACAACGTGGCAATTCAAATCTATGATAAATATCGGCCTAGTTATCGCAGGGGTCAAAAAGGGTGCACTTGAGAAGTTAGACGAATCCGCTATTAAAGCATTGAAAACTGCTGGACTTATTGTTGTGGACTATCCTCTAATCAAGGGGCTACAGTTTATTTCGAAAGCAGACCCACATCTAACACCGACATCAAAACATACCACAGTGGGAAAAGCACTCGGTTACTTGACTCCAGTCGATATAGAAAATGACCAGCCGAATGCAAAAAGCGTATACATAACTATACAATTCCGCCGCCCTAACGGTCGTAAATTGGAAACAAATGTATTAGAGCAGAAAATAGTAGGCAAAACACATAAACAAATTGAAACATACTTGACTCCATTTGTAAATGCAATTAAGGGCATGCGGCTTCCGCACGATTTTGAAATATTAGATGTGCGCCCAATTATAGAATAAGTCTAAACCAGCTATGCGCAAATTTATACTCGAAATCCCTATGATACTTGTCTGGATTGCCATATGGGGTATAATCGAACTCGCCATCGAGGCATTCGTGCCGGCCACCGCAACCCGCCGCATGCTCACTTACGGTGCCCTACTCGGCTTGGCCGTTATCGGCGAAGTCGTCTTTTCGCGCTCAGGTGAAGCAGGTCTCTAATACGATTCGCGCACCTTATCTGCGCGCACCATGCGCTCGACAAGTTCTGCAAACCCAACCTGTGGCTCCCAGCCAAGCTCGGCCTTGGCCCGCCGTGCATCTCCAAGGAGGAATTCAACTTCCGCCGGTCGATAATACTTCGGATCCACACGAATACGCACAATTCCCTCAGCATCCCGAGCAACTTCAGCCACACCCTCGCCCTCCCAAGTCAGCGGCATCCCAGCAACCCTAAATGCCTCATCCACGAACTCCTTAATGGTATGCGTCTCGCCCGTCGCAAGCACATAATCGCGCGGCGAGCCGCCCTGCAGCATCCGCCACATACCCTCCACATAGTCGGCGGCATGCCCCCAGTCCCGCTTCGCATACAAATTCCCGAGACTAATTGACAAATCCTTGCGACCCACCACGCGGTTCGCCAAGATTTTGCCCAGCCCGATCGTAATCTTGCGCGTCACAAACGTCTCGCCGCGGCGCTCCGATTCATGATTGAACAGAATACCGTTCACCGCAAAAACGCCATACGATTCGCGCCAATTCTTCACAATCCAGTATGCGTATAACTTGGCAACACCATAAGGGGAACGAGGATGGAACGGTGTATCCTCATTCATCGCCTCCTGCGTCACGCCACCATACAGTTCGCTAGTGCTGGCCTGATAGAATCGCGTGTAGCCCCACATATCAAGTGTCTTGATTGCATCAAGGAGACGCAGCACACCAAGGGCGTCAGTCTGTCCAGTATACTCGGGCACATCGAAGGAAACCTTCACATGGCTCTGCGCAGCTAAATTATAAACCTCGAGCCGTTCTGGGGCCAGCCCCTTTATTTCAGTTAGAATGCCGACGATTGAACTCTGGTCAGTCATATCACCATAACGGAGACGCAACCTACTGAAAATATGGTCAATGCGGCGAGTGTTAATACTGGATGAGCGACGAAGCATACCGTATACAATATACCCCTTCTCTAACAGCAGTTCCGCCAAATAACTCCCGTCTTGGCCAGTTATGCCTGTGATAAACGCGACTTTCATTCTAAAGGGTTTATTATGTGCGTCATTAAGTAGACTATGCGGTGGTCAGTATACTTTTTGCTACTGGGCCTACAAATGCTTTTAGTAGCCCCTCGCTTTATCAATACATGTGCGCAGGCAAGTTCACTGGCAACTATCGCCACCTTTCTTTTACACCACCCTCTTGACATCTTTCTTTTCTGGTCACCACTCTTTTTAATGACACGCGTGGAATATATAATACATGCTATTGTATCGCTGGGCGTTATATTACATTGGGTAACATACAATAGCAGGTGTGTTGTAACAGTTCTCATGAATCGCATGTGTGGATGGCCAGAAGGGATTCGGTTAGATTCGTTGAAAAATATGATATTAGGAAAATATGAGCGCTACAATTACTTATGGTTAATTGCAATGGTGTTGTATGATGTGTGGGTCATTTTGCGGTAAGCGCTGCGTATGCACGGTGCTTTGCAGTGCCTTCATGGCGCTTCTTCTGGTATATTCTGTATTCACCCCCACAATCACATTTATGGACTTCGTTGACTCGTTCGCGGGTTGCTTCCATCTGCTCTGCGATTTTAGCGCGCTTTTCTGCCTTGACTGCGGCACGGATGTCTGCTGTGGCGGCTGCAACCTCCGCCTTCTTTTTGCGACCCCATGCATTCTTGTAATCCTGGAGTTCGCGCTTGCGGGTCGTCTTATACTCCTCACTGGTAGTTGATGTGCCACGCTCTAGGAATGCCAAATGCTTCTTGCTTTCCATGTGGCGCTTCTTCTGGTATGCTTGATAGGAACCCCCGCAATCACATGTATGGATTGTCCTGTCGCGAGCCACACGCGCCGCAGACTTTTCTTGGCGGATCTCGCGTTTTGCTTCGCTGGCTGCGGCACGCTCATCGGCGGTCTCTTCGTGTTTTTTGCGGGCCCATTCGCGTTTACGTTGATTAATATATTCTTTATTACTTTCTACATATTTTTGTTGCGCTTCGCGTTTTTCTTCTGCTGTCATGCATGGTCGAGTTGTATTTAGGCATAACTTGTCCTTAGAATCGAGTGCCTTTTTAATATGATAATCTTCACGCATATTTAATTCTGTTTTGGAACTACATGGGTAATTTTCGAGTAATTTAATTGATACCTTATCCCATCCTATAGAGCATATATGGTTATATACTTTTCTGTCAGGATATTTTTTAGCGGCACATTTATGATTATTTAATCTGACTCGCAATTCAGTTGTAGTCGATCCAATATAGTAATATTTATCAGAACATATAAGTGTGTATATTTTACCATTTTCATATGATAACTTTTCTGTAGAAGACATTTCTGCTGAATTTGCAACAGGAGGAGTTGCGACGAAATTAAGACATAATGTATCATTTGATTGTTTAGCAAGTTCAATATGATAGTCTTCACGAGTATTTAGTTCTTGTTTGGAATTGCAAGGAAAGTCTTCAATTAATTGAATGGAAACATGTTCCCAACCTAACTGATTTATATGTTTATAAACTCGCTCATCGGGCCTTTTCGAAGAAGTGTTTTTATGGTCTCTTATTTTGAATCGCAGGTCAGATACAGTTGAACCAATATAGTAATGTTTATCGGTGCAAAGTAGTTTGTAAATCTTTCCATTTGAATACATGGGCTTGTTGTATACTTATCTGAGATTTGAAATGTGAAATTATAATCACATCAAGTTTTGCGGGTCTATTTGTGCCGGAAAGTCAAGAAATTTCTGTTAAATTGTGCGTAGGAAGCCCCAGCGGAGGTCTTCACATATCTTTTCCCATATTTTGTCCTGCGCATAAAGTTTATCCCGATTTTTCAGCAAAGGGAAACAAGGGAGGAACTCATCAAGCCCGAGTAGTTCGCAGAATTTATAAAGAACATACGAATATGACAAAAAGTTCGACCGGTCCGCGGGGCAGTGACGCTGGAAAGACGGCTGAATTTCCTTGAACATATGGCGCAACTTCTCCTCATTATCGCGGCTCATAACGGGCGCCGACTGGCCATTTAGGCGGTTCAATATGTGAGGAATATGCTCGTAATATTTATTGAACTTCAACTTGCGCAGGATCTCGCGCAACTTTGACACTTTGAGCGTAGTCATGTCTGTAATACGCTCCTTCTTCAATTCTAACAGAATTCCGTCGAAAATCTCCTGGGGAATTTCCGTGCTTTCTTTGGCCTGGAATTGCGCCAGCCATTCATTAAAATGGTTAATGCGCTTATATGCATAATATGAGATTTCGCGTGGAGGGTCCTTGTATGACGGCTTTTCGCTGTCAATCAAAATATGGTCCTGGTAGCCGCATTTAGGGCATGATATATACGCCTCATTAAGACTAAATATCATTTCTGTGTTGCAATTTGGGCAATCTGACCAATCGTCGTCGATTTCATTGGTTATATTGCGGGCCATTTCAGGATTGACAATTTGCAAATATTTGTCGAGCAGGCGCTCACGGTCAAGTGATGTGTCCTTTTTCGCTTTGACCGTGATAGGTGCATCGGTTGCAGAGGTGGGCGCGGCCGCTGCACCTGACGCATCCTTCTCCGCCGCCGCCTCGAGGGCCGCAAACACCGTCCCAGGTCGCGCCTTGGCAGGTGTTGCAACGGCAGCGCCGGCGGAAATTTTGTCTTGAATTGCATAATATTCAAATAGTAAATTCCCCGTTTGCAAATAATAATCCATTAAATCATCGTGCCGCTCTAATTGCAGTTTACGCTTATCTAGACGATCCTTCTCTTTTTGCAAATCGATGCGCTCTTCGGGTTCACATGTGGTCATAGAGGTTGAAATTGCGGCAAGTTGTTGTGTGACTTCCTTCAATTCATCGTCAGTATTCATGAAAGATTGCACATGGGCGTGATGGATTGCATCAAGGGTTGTTCGTGACTCCATTACATTTTTCTTGGTAGGCTTTTTGGTCACGTTAATGCTCATAATTGTTTGGTTTAATGCGTGTTTTAGACCGTTGTTATGGCGCGTTTAATTTAACAATTATACATCGATTTGCGCCGGTTTGCAACATTTATTGTGGCAAGCCTGTGGAAATGTTGATTTTTCGGTGCTGTCATGTCTTTATAAAAATCATAAGAAAACGCGCTGAAAATGTGTTTGCGCCAAATTTTTTTCTGAACCCCGGTTATAAAACATGACTGGTGGTGGTCTTATGCAGCTCGTCGCCTATGGCGCTCAGGACGTTTACCTCACGGGTAACCCTCAGATTACTTTCTTCAAGCTCGTCTACCGTCGTCACACCAACTTCGCGATGGAGTCGATCGAGAACCCATTCAACGGCGCCCCCAACTTCTCCAAGAAGGTGACGTGCACGATCCAGCGCAACGGTGATCTCATCTACCGCATGTATCTCCAGGCGACCCTCCCCTCTGTCCAGATCCAGGGCCCTGACGGTTCTGGTGCCCAGTTCCGCTGGCTCAACTGGGTTGGCCACAACCTCATCAAGTCCGTCGAGCTCGAGATCGGTGGTCAGCGCATCGACAAGCACTACGGCCAGTGGCTCCAGATCTGGAATGAGCTCACCCAGGAGGCCGGCAAGCAGGCCGGTTACGCCAAGATGGTTGGTAACGTTCCCCAGCTCACTAACGTCATCCAACAGGGTGGTGTGACATGCGACTCTGACTGTGTCGGTGGTGAGCCCAACACCTCTGAGGTCGTCGGTAACTGCACCCCGGAATACACTCTCTACATCCCCCTCCAGTTCTGGTTCTGCCGCAACCCTGGTCTCGCCCTCCCCCTCATCGCCCTCCAGTACCACGAGGTCCGTATCAACCTCGAGTTCAACGACCTCCGCAACCTCTGCTGGGACTACACCCCTGCCCTCGCCAACACGCACACCATCCGTGACCGCGTCAACGCCCAGGGCCTCGTCGCTGCCTCCCTCTACGTCGACTACATCTACCTCGACACGGATGAGCGCCGCAAGTTCGCCCAGGTCTCCCACGAGTACCTCATCGACGTCCTCCAGTTCACTGGTGCTGAGTCGATCACTGCCTCCTCGAACAAGATCAAGCTCAACTTCAACCACCCCGTCAAGGAGCTCATCTGGGTTGTCCAGCGTGACTCTTATGTCTCCTGTGATGACACCATCATCAACCCCTGGAAGGGCCAGCAGCCTTTCAACTTCTCTGACTGGTGGGATCGCGCCGTCCTCGAGTCCGGTTACTCCGTTACTCGTGTCGAGGGCATGGCCGGTAAGAACCCCGTCATCACTGCGCTCCTCCAGCTCAACGGCCACGACCGTTTCCAGGTCCGTGAGGGTCGCTACTTCAACGAGGTCCAGCCTTACCAGCACCACACCAACGTCCCTGCCGTCGGTGTCAACGTCTACTCGTTCGCCCTCACCCCTGAGCTCCACCAGCCTTCTGGCAGCTGCAACCTTTCTCGTATCGATAACACCACGCTCATCCTCACGGTCTCTAACAACGCCGTCGGTGCCAACACGTCGTCTTCCGTCTACGTGTATGCGACCAACTACAACGTTCTCCGTGTGATGTCGGGTATGGGTGGTATGTCATTCAGTAATTAATATTGAATGAAGCAATGCCGCTAAGAGTATTCTACAAAATGGAATGCTAGTTCATTGATTACTGCGTCCTGCTGACTAGCAGCAGGCCAGAGAGCAACACCGTCAAATTGCGGGAAGTTCTCGTTAAGTCATTTGTACCGCTCTGGGACCGAAAGGTCTGCCCAGTTGCACCAAGGGGAAACTCGTGGGTATGGTAAGAACCAAATGAATAGAGATAATCCGCAGCCAAGTCCTAAAGTCGAAAGACCATGGATGCAGTTCAGAGACTTGATGTCGGTGGGCCGTCAAAGGCTTAAGATAAAGTCCGTCCACACGGAGACGTGGCCTGTTAGAGGAATTGTAGTGCGCGATCAATCGCACTACAAGGAGAGCTACAGGGGTATGGCGAAAGCCGCACTGGGTAAAACGCTTGCTTACTCCAACTAAACTTAATATATCAAATAATAGTATATTACTTATATTATATATAACTGTTTAAACATATAAAAACAAATAACACACTGCAATCATAATTATTATAAAATAATTATTATAGCAAATTAAATTCTACAACGTATTGTGCAGAATGTCTGGTATGGGAAGAAATATAACATGCGAAACTTGAATGGCCGATGGGAGGTTTGACCAAAAAACACAATCAAACTCGAATGGAAATTTCACCGCCACCTGGCTATACACTAAATGGACGCATTGAAGGAATTAAACAAAAAATCGGGAAAAGCGCTGGGGTTGAGACAAACTATGCATATCATGCCACATCTCCTAATGGAGATTCTTGTATATTAATGCACTGTAATCCTGGTGAGTATACCATATTGGATAATGAAGAAACACTTACAAATATTCATACATTTAATGGAAAAATGATTACCTGGTATATTATGAAAACAGGTTATGTGGGCGCACATGTGATGTTAAATGATAAACAAACGAATCTGTGTTTGCATCAATTGCTTATGAACCATCATGGTCATGGAAAAGGACAGGCGTCGGTTGACCACATTAATGGAAATAAACTAGACAATCGTCTTGCAAATCTTAGAATTGTCGATCAGTCCGTTCAAAATACGAATCGTGGAAAAGTTGCTCGTCATAAAACTGCACGAGAATTGCCTGACGCATTAAAAGGGATCACATTTCCAAAATTTGTTGTATACTATAAGGAATCTGTAAACGGAACCGAGCGCGAGTTCTTTACAGTAGAAGGGCATCCAGTGCAGCGCGATAAAGAAAATGGAGTTGTAAATAATGCAACCGCACAACTTACATCTCGCAGGTGGGCAACCACCAAATCGGCAAAGTTCAGTATAACAGAGAAATTCAATCAGGCCGTTGCATATATACGCGAACTTGATAAATTGGCAGAGAATAATACTTATAATCTGTGTATACCCGTGCTGGTATATGAAAAACCAGCAAAGCCTGTAAAGACTGCGACCCCTAAAGTATCGCCTGTAAAAGAGAAAAAGACAAAGGTCCCCAAGCAATGGAAGGTAAAGCAGGTATATGACAGTATTGTTGCAAAGTCATGTGACCCCTATAAAGAATGGTGCGCTACTACAAATGAACTTACTCATGAAGAGTTGAATGGGCCATTTACAGACCTTATACACAATGTGAATGATGCTGGTTCATTAAAGAACGCTGAACCAATTATTAGGGACTTTATCGAAAATCTGCGCAGACTGAGACATAATAAACTGTCGACTAAAAAGAACGAAGCAAATAATCCAATTGACCGACCAAATCGCCAACAATGGCCAGCAGCGTCTGTTTTGAAACTGTATGTGGAGAATAAAATGAATATCTTTAAGGTTTGGCTGGACTCTGAAGATAATACTGCAGATTGCAGCGATGCAACAAAACGGTGGGATAAATTGTGTAAAGATATTGCCGATGCAGACGATGATTCAGCAAGATTATCTGTTATTTCGAAGTTCATGACTGCGCGCCGCGCACGTAAATATCGCGCATGTGCATAATCCATTCCCCTCACTCCTCATCGCTCCCCTTAAACGTGCTCGTTGAATCATTCGCTTCAAAAAACTCATTTGTTTTTTTCATACACCCCACACACTCGTCCCGTCCCTCAATTGTGCATTTTAAACACGCAGGTTTTTCTTCGGCACGCGCAGCGGCTGCATCAAATACGAGAGTGGGTCCCTTAGGAGATGCCGCTGCGGCGGCGGCCGCTCCCAACCGCGGCCCATCATCTTCAGGTATAGCTGATGGGCGCCTAACATGGCGCAACTCCGCCCTTTTCTTCGCAAGTTTATCCCTAAATGCAGCGGATGCGGCCGCCGAAGTAGACCGCTCTTCGCTCTCCAGTGCAAGTGCCGTCGGTTCAAGCACATATGCAGATACGCGTGAGCGCGATGCTGACACTTTCTGCGAGTCGTCTTTCATGAAACGCCCCAGGCCGAATAACTTGGGTTCGTTCTCAGAAATCGCCTGCAAGACGCGCGCAGATGAGTATGCGGTCTTATATTTTGACAATGAAGGTGTCTCAGGAACTGCCCGCCGCGGTGCTTGTGGTGACATCGGTGGTAGTTCTAGCATAAGACCTTTTGTGCTCACCCCTGTTCGCGGCGTATCCGCCCCATCATCGTCCCCATCACCCATATCTAACACCGCATCACCCCTAAATGCATCTTTACCAGCAATACGCGCAACCTCTCCTTGAATAACGCGCTCAAATAGTTCAGACAACATCAAGTCCTGTGGCTTCACACCATTGCGCGCGGCGACTTCCCGTATAATTGTTTTAGGGATATATGTTTGTGCTTTTATGAGGCCCGAATATGTATCCTTCATTTTCACAATCAAATACAGCGCGTCCTTCCGTAAATGCTCAGGCAACTGCATTTCGGATGTCAAGCGTGAACCAAATAGAGTCCATTCCTGCTGAAGTTGAATGGAACTTTCCAATTTTTCCTGGATCTGATAAATCTTTATAAGACCAGTCGCAACGGCCAGCGCCGATGTCATAACTGAAAATGCCACATTAAGAGCAAATGCCAGGGTCGGATTTTTATTATCCGATATATTAAACTGTGAAATTGACACAGTGCTGGCAATTGTTGAAAACAGCAAATTGAGAATTGTATTGCGTCGCAACCAGCGCCTGTAATAACCGGTCGATTCATTCATAATATCCACATAAATTGCCGATAAATGTATCCATTGCATAAGTGTGCGCACATTTTCAGGATTCCAATTTTGACCCCGTGCATATTTGTAATTCACTAGGTCATTATCGGTTCCCCCTTCGTCAGATACCGGTTTTCCGTCTACGCTTGATGGCATTCTAAAATACCGGTATGTATTAAATGCAACCACGTATAGCACTTAAGATAGTTATTGACAAATTATACGCACTACTCGACTCCATTAAAAGCAAATTTCAACGAACTCCACTGGCAAATGATGCGGACCCATTCACATTTATTGCAGTTGATATGTCTGGTGGAGGAATGTCCACATATATGCTTCGCATAGACAGCGAGAAAATCATTTAGAGACACCGGTGGTCTAAACACTGGTCACTACAAATTTGCAGTTAGACGGATGGCGACGGATAAGGCAGATTCTACAGCAGATATGAATGCATTCGCGGCGGCGGAGGCGGCGGCCGCGGTGGAAGAGCCCAATGCCGCGTGCACGACACTTAATGTGGTTGAAAAGACTGACACACATATTAAGTGTATGTATAATGGCACACTTCCAGTAAATTTTCATTTTACTGGCATTGAGTGGATGATTGAGTTTGACCAGCAGATTATTCCAGTGAACGTGTTTGTTGAACTTAAACATGTAAAAATTCAAAGTGCGGGAGGGGTATATGCACAGTTTAAGCAAGATGACCAGGAGTTTATGCCATATATTGTTGAAATCAAATCATTTGACGCTCTTGGGCCATTTATGGTAGCATACGAGGCAATCAATACGTATATCTTGGATAATTTGGATGACGACTGTGAGTGCAGCGATTGTGACTCTCACACGGGATCAGAGCCTGAACTCGAACTCTCTGAGGAGGACGAAGAAGAGCCCGAGGAAGAGCCCGAAGAGGAGTCGGCCGGCGAGGATGACATCCCCGTCCCTTATGGTTTCCCATGCGACACCGGTCCAGAGGCAAAAATAACCGCTCTAGTCACCCGCGAACTCACCAAGACAAATCTCGAGCATCTTATGATCGGTCTTCTAATTGGTGCTCTTTTCCCCGTTATTATCCGCTTCTACAATAGCATACTGTTCCGCTAAACGCCGTTCCTTATACTTCCTATAAGTTCTCATAAACATATTCGCGGCCGCCCGAGCAAGCGCTCCACCGGCCGTCACCGTATATGCCGCAGTAGTCCCTACGACCGCGCTCGTAATAAACGAGGTCATAGGGGTATATAATCGTATACTGGACCGTGTTCCGTGCGCCAATGTGTGTCGCGTATAATATACGCCCATTGCCGCTATTTCGCCGCCAAAATATGCAGCACCGCGTTCAATTAAATAGCCGGCGCCGTTAATTGTGGCCCCTGCAACATCCGACGATGTGTTCAGTGCCTGATTCATAAGTGTGTATGTTAGCGACGCTGCAGCCGTGCCGACTGCTATACCGGCACTCGACGGTGCCAAAGAAATTCCTTCAGGAAACAGGCGAATATCGAATGACGCCGGCACAGGGGCCGGTTGGTCCACCGTTTCATTAGGTGCAACATATTCAACAAGTTCAAATGAATCTTCCAAATCATCACAGCATATATCTTTTTGTGCAGGCGCCTTTGCTGGCCCCGAGCCGGTGCTATTAGGAGACCCTGTGTCTGCTGTGGCGGACATAGTCTTTACTAGACCGCGGGAAAATAATATATACCACATATATTATGCGCGCCCTACCAATCATACTTCTCCTAATTGCAGTCGTGGCACTCGCCTATATTATCCAGAAGCCCATTGAGGCATTCGGTTCGACATCTCCAGGAACTCTCACACAACTGGCCGCGAATCGCGTTGCAACTGCGACCGATGTCGCCGCATATAGGGAGTGGCTCGCACAGCGTGACCGCGACATTAAGGCAATGACCGAGGCTGATTTGGAGCGCGGTGCACCGCTTTGGCCCATCGCACGAATAGGTGCGTATGCGTAATAGCCGTATGTGGCTCAGCCTACGCCTAAAAGCAGTTCCTGTTATAATCCTATTAGATGCCTAAACCAGCGACGCGCTCCGAGGATGAATTGCATACACAACGGTGTCAGTTAGACGACGTTGTGTATAGTATACTGAAGACCCGTTATTTGCCGTGGCTCCGTGCATGGTGGGCCACGTATACTTTACCACCAGTCGAAGCCACTCAACGCGCATTTGTGGTGTATGAAATGCGCGCCCATCCAAATATGGAGTTCATTATTCTTTCGACACTCTTTTTCGCCGGCCCCGCCACATCCCTAATTGTATACTGCTCGGTCGAAAATTTGGAACATGTGCGCAGCATTCTTGGACACAATTATGTGGCAGCGGACATACGCATTGTCGATGAAACTGACATTGGCCGTGAAGCCGGCAGAGCACTCTATAATAAAACACTCCAGTCTCTCGATTTTTGGGAGAGTCTGCCGGTGGAACACATTATTTTGTGTGAAATGGACGGATATTTCAGGCGCGAGATTCCAGAAACCCTGTGGGCATACGATTATGTGTGCTGTCCATGGCCTTGGGATGCGACAGTGCCAGGTGGCGGTGGTGTAAGTCTCCGTCGCCGGTCCGCTATGATACGGATTGCACGTGAATGTCCCCATCTTCAACAATATGCACAAGATGGCTGGGTCGCAGTGGGCGTAAAGGAGTTAGGTCTATCCGCTGCCGCAGAATTTACTGAAGCGGCGTTTTTTGAGAATCCTGTGGCGGTTCATCAGTGGTGGACATTTTATGAACCACCGAATCTGACACTGGAAGAACAATTTCGGACTGCACCGACATACCTGACCCTTGAAATTCCACTTTCGGACCCGGTGGCCCACCGCAAGCCGGTGCAGGCCATTCACTAAAGGGGAGTGAACCAGACGAAGATCGACCACTCTCTAATAGCATCCGTAACGCTATCCGGCGACGCTCCACTGGATCCCCACGTTTACAAGAGCGAGTAAGATATTTCCACATCCACTCAAACTGCAATGCCGCTCGTTCGTCTGGAAATCCCTTCACTAAACATATGCGCCGCCAATGATCACCTGCAGTCGCCCGCGCACCACCCACAATTTCTTTATTATGTTGACGCAACCGTCGGTCTGGATCCACCGTTGCACCAACATATGTCCGCGTGCCAGCATCATTTAGAAGTAGGTATACATGCCATGCACTCATATTATATAAGTCTGCGAATTCTTTGAGTCTTTCTTTTGCTGCTGCCGCCACTAAAGCGCCCAGAGCAAGTATCCCGCCCACACTTTGTCGACCGCTTGGCAATCTTTTGGATGTTGTCATACTTTTCGACCGTTGCCAGTGCCCCCTTATCGACCCCAAAGTGCGCACACAGCCCCGCATCAGTCATCCGCACTGACGCCGGCAGTCGCCGCACATCAGGCAGCCATCTTGGTTCAATAAAGTCTTGATCCTCTTTCGTGGCCATCATAATTGCCCGTGCAAATCGTGTATCCAGAAATGCGGACATTCGCCGCAAATCGGCTAAAGTTCCCTCGGGGTCCACTAAAGTATATCCCCAGTTGCCATAAAGACCGTGGCGCCCCTCCCAGTCGTCAAAGTGGTAAAGTTTGGAAGTCCCTTTGAAAAGAATCTTTGGCGTCCCAAAGTGCACCGGCTCGGCGCCACTTTTGCAAACATTAACCCCCGTCGCTAAATGCTGACATATATATTCGTATTTGCCAGCACCTCCCTTCCCAGCCGCTGCAGCGGCTGCGGCCACAGACAATTTACCACTCCCCGTCAACCATCCCGTCTCCCCCACGGTCGGCACGGCAGCCACAGCCCGCATCAGGCTATTATACCGCTGAAAAATCACCGTGCCTGCCCGATTTGGCAACATTTCGAGCCGGCCCTCCACATCAATATACGGAAACTGCCGGCGCGCCGAGCCAGCACGCCCGAAGACCGTATAGTAGGCACATGGGACAGCGCCGGCATAATTAAAGAGGCGATTTGACTGTAGATTCGTGTAGGCTCGCACGACCCCCACCTCACGCCCCAGCAATTCTTTATTCAACCATTCACCAACCCCTAAATGCATCCATGAGGACGGATGGATCATACAAAGTGCACCGTCGTCAGCCAGTAAAGAAAGTGCCCCAGGAAAAGTTCGGCGGCGGCTGCCTGTCCCGCTTCGCTCGCCCCCACCCGCCCCCCGTAAAAGAAAGTGCGGCCATAAAGTTTCATACCCAGCCCCCGTTCCAGATGATTTCACTCCCCCACTATTAAATGGAGGGTTCCCCATAATCACGTCGAATCGCCCCACACCACACAACTTCCTAATTGCCGCCATATCGAGCCCCAGTGTATCCTTCTTGAAAATATTCGGCGCGCCCCCTGCCACCCCCTCAAAAATGGTCCGCGCCGTTGCCACATTCTCGCCGTCAATTTCGAACATGTAGAGCATATGCTCCACAATGTGCCGCCCTCGCGCCTCCGCATTCGCGCGTAGCCGCACCGGTCCATGTGCCCCTAATTGATAGTCCAGCATACCGTAGGCGACCACCAGGAAATTCCCTATACCACCCGCAGGATCCAGCCACTTGCCCTTCGGATCCCGCCACATAGCCAGTGGCACACCACCGATCCGATCACGCTCATCGTCGTCGAAATAGTTGCCGCTCGCATCGACACCCCATATTTCGATCCGCCCGTCCCGCTCTAACGCCCGCCGCCGCACCCCTAACAGCATTTCCTGAACAAGTTCCAGGGGTGTAAACACTTCTCCGCGCGCTTTCTTGGCCGAATTTCGGGCATGAAGGCGTTCTTCTATAAGTTTGGCCACATTAGCCGACTGCATATTACTTATGCATGCGAGTTTTTCCGCAGTATAAGCAAGCCACAATTAAGGTAGTTAAAATAATGATGAGGACATACCGATGAATCCCCATTAATTCGCAGAGCAGGTTCACAAGGGTCAATTGCACGCCCAACGAAGTTCTCCACTTTCTCTAGTTCAATTGAACCATTGCCGGGTCGCGAATTTTGAGGATGATAGTCAAATGTAATAATCAAATATCCACCAGGTTTCACCTGGTCATATAGATTGCGAATAATTGCAACATTATCATGGCCTACTTCCTCGACCGTTGATATATTAATGACAAAATCAAAGGCGTCAGTCATGTGGGCTTCAGGGGCCTTCGTGATGTCATACAAACATGTGCGAGGTAGGTCCGACGCACGAATATCCGAATGGACGGTGCCATCATATAGCGCATCGAGGTCCTTCTTAAATGTTACATGACAACCCATAAACCCCCAAGATGTATTGTGAATCAGGGAATCGGCACCGGCCCCGAGTTCGGCAAGTCGCCGAAGCACCAGAGGATATTCATAGACACGTGACCAAGCCTCATACTTTTTATCGTGCGGCTCATCGAGGCGAATATAGCGAAATTCCACGACCTCCATGCGTAGTATCTGCATATTCTAATTGCAGTCGTTTAGATAGTATATCAATGAGCCGCTGTCCTTATAATCGTATGCCCCCCAGCACACATTCAGAGCGCACACCAGACAGTGCAGCATCCCGTCAATTAGATGCCTCGCTCTCCGCACTCATGGCCTCGCGGTCCATGCAGGATTGCACATATTTCCCGGACAACTCCTTGAAAAGCGCAGGTGCACCGGTCGACCAACTGCAGGCGCGTAGCCAATTCACCTCATCCATCCAGACTGGCACCGGGCCGTCGGCGGCGGGCTTAAATGTGATGAGCGGCGCGGCCTCCCCTGCAGGAGCAATTAGGACGAAGCAGGCTTCGCCGGCAAACACTGGCACCCAGACGCGGTATGGGTGGATGTAGGCGTCGGGCAAGGCCGCACACAGGCGCCGCACAATTTCCACCTGAACACAGTCGGACGGCGAGGCCGGTGCATCCCCGATATAGGCGGCCAGCGCACCACCAGCCCCGAGATGTCGCACACATTCACAAAGGAGTTCCACGAAATGTGATATATCACTTTCCGTGGGATCGAATAGGTCCACGACAACTACGTCGTATTTTAACGTGGCCGCTCGCACGGCCTCGTGGGCGTCCGTATAGTGAACAGTTAGGCGGTGGTCGCGGTATACATCGCCGTTCCAGTGGGTCAGTGCATCGCGTGCCCACATGACAGCCGCTTTATCGTAGTCGTATTGTGTAATTTCGGCTGCCCCCCAGCGAAACATGTCGCGCGCTGCACATCCCTCGCCACCTCCTAATAGCAGTGTGCGGGTCGTTTTACGGGCAGTTAGGAATGCAGGGCGGACGAGGGCTTCGTGATAAAGGCGCTCGTCACTACTCGATGACTGGACCTCGCCGTTCATAAAAAGCACCTCACCATATGTTGGTGTGTCCAGGAGCACAAGATCAGTTAGGCCAGTATTAAATGCGGCACGCAGGCGACCCTCGTAAATGAACTGCAAATCGGCACAATTGGGCTGCGCAGAATGCATTCTGTAAAGACCGGGTTTGGATGATTTGCGAAGCATTTTTAGAACTTACGGTGTTTACGTGTGGAGTGCTTAGGCTGCAGGGAGCGAATTCTACGCTTTATATATTTTGTAGAGCGCCGGCGACCACCCGCCCGTCGGAAATAATTTGTAATATAACTTTGACCAGGAAGTGGATATGTTAGTGTTTTTCCAACAGAGTGTTGCTTTGGAGATTCTTCTGCTTGATAAATTTGCCGCGCCGGTGCAAATGGATATTGTGGAGCGGTTGTTGCTCTAGTGTGCGGTGAAAGTGCAGCCATTGTCATTTCACGATTCCGTTGTTCCATCATACTTCCCATTACGTGCCTGTATCTTGCTGTGCGCGGTGTATTGTTTTCCCATACATAATCCACACGTAGGCCTGGAGAGTAATTCAGGCCTTTCGGAGCAACGTATTTTCTTGGCGGAGAGAATGCAGCCATAATAGGCGCAGGTGCAGGTGCAGGCGCGGCTGCATATGTCGGCATGGCTGAATAATTTTCTTCATTCGTCATATTTTCCACAGCATAGCGCGACTTATACCCAGGCTTGGATTTTGCCTCTAATAGAGCCTTTAATGCAGCACGGCGAGCATTTCTTTGAGATTTTAAGCGATTTGCTGCGGTATATGGCATAGCCTCCACTTCTGCTATATTATATTGCGTCCCATCAATTATTCCGTGTAGATTTTCTAATTCTTCGCGCCGTGCAGCGTTTTCAACAGGGTCTCCTGAATTTCCCAGCGCACTTAAACGCATATATTCTCCATGTGCCGCCTCCAAATCAGCACGCAGACTTTTCAATATATTTGCACGTGATCGCGGGTCTCCACTCATAACTATTATAGTTGTCCGAAAATTTTACACACACATTCTGTGAAACCACTTAAGGACCACCCTCGAAAATTGACCGGCAAACCGCGTTCCCCAAAGTCACCACCTAAGCCCCAGGAATCTAAGCCAAAGACAGATGCCATCCGGATTCAACCAGCAGTCATCCGACATCGAGACGATCGTCGGCATCCAGTTCTCCGTCTTCTCACCCGAGGAGATTGAAAAGAGATCGGTTGTTGAAATTACAAGCGCCGCCACCTACGATGGGTCGGAGCCCCGAATTGGGGGCCTCTTCGACCCCCGCATGGGTGTGCTTGAAAATGGAAAATCATGCCGTTCATGTGGTCAAACAAACCACGGATGCCCTGGACACTTCGGTCATTACCGACTCACACGCCCTGTATACTATATTCAGTTCTTCGAAGAAGTCCAGAAAATTCTACGGTGTGTGTGTATTCGCTGCTCCAAGCTACTAATTGACAAAAACCTCCCTATCAACAAGGATATTCTTCGTAAGCGCGGGGAGGCCCGCTGGAAGGATGTCAAGAAGCGTTGTCTTGCAATCACGCGCTGCGGCCAGCAATCCGAGGACGGTTGCGGCGCAGTCCAACCAAAGGGTTATAACACAGAAGGGGTCGCGCGCATTGTCGCCAACTTTGCCGAGGTATCTGGTGTGCCCGCGACTACTCAGCCCCTCGAGGTCGAGTATGTCCTCCAGATTCTTCGCCGCATCACCGACGAGGATGTGGATTTCATGGGTTTCAGTCGCCACTGGTGCCGTCCTGACTGGATGGTCTGCACGGTGCTCCCCATCCCTCCTCCCCAGGTGCGCCCGTCCGTCGTCCAGGATAACAATCAGCGCTCCGAGGACGATCTCACGCACAAGCTGTTCGACATCATCAAGTATGACAAGATGCTTGCTGCGAAGATCGAGGCAGGGGCCGCCAAGAATGTGATTGACGACCTGGCGAGCGTGGTTCAGTTCCACGTGGCGACCCTCGTCGACAACAACATCCCTGGCATGGCCGTCTCCATCCAGCGCTCAGGGCGCCCCCTCAAGTCCCTCAAGCAGCGCCTGGGGTCGAAGGAGGGACGCATTCGAAGCAACATTCAGGGTAAGCGTGTGGAATTCTCCGCTCGTTCCGTCATCACCCCTGACCCGAACATCAGTATCGGGGAACTGGGTGTTCCCCTGAAGATCGCCATGAACTTGACGGTGCCCGAGCGGGTCACCCAGTTCAACCGCGACAAACTCTACAAGTTCGTCCAGAACGGCGCTGACACCTACCCTGGTGCCAAGACCGTCGTGAAGGCGGACGGTCGTATGATCTCGCTGCGCCACATCAACACGCGCGAGATTGTCCTGAATGCGGGTGATGTTGTCCATCGCCACATGATGGACGGCGACATCGTCCTCTTCAACCGTCAGCCGACGCTCCATCGTATGTCAATGATGGGGCACCGGGCGAAGGTGCTGCCATACAATACGTTCCGTCTGAACGTTTCTGTGTGTTCGGCTTACAATGCCGACTTTGATGGAGATAAATCTTGTCTCCAACAGGTGGCCGCCTACTAGGATGCGAGTATCCCTAGTAGGACCAACGGTGTAATACTCGTCAGTTGTAGAGGTCTTGTGCAGACTTTGCGACTGATATAACCATCTAGTGGATAAACTCTGCGAAGTTTATCTGCAACGCTTCCAAATTGTTCGGGAAACCCCTAAAACATTGACTCCTAAGTGCGTGGTGAAAATCACATACTGGCTCCAGAGAAAAACTGGAGGTATAGGAACAACGTCGATGATGAGCCGCAAGGCGAAATGGGCAATCCGCAGCCAAGCCTCTAAACACTCTAATTGAGTGCATGAGGAAGGTTCAGAGACTAAATGGTAGCGGGTGTCTGGGGTCAAAATCCAGATGCTCAAGATATAGTCCATCCTCCTTGGAAACTTGTGAGGGTCATCCTAGGGTGTATAACCCTGGTATGGAGATGAACTTGCACCTACCGCAATCCTACGAGGCCTCCGTGGAACTCCAGGAAATCGCGGCGGTTCCCCACCAACTCATTACACCACGTGATGCGCGCCCCATTATTGGGATTGTGCAGGACACCCTGGTGGGGACCTATCGTATTACTCGACCCGGGGGCGGCGCCTTCAACCTCCGCGAGTATATGAATCTCATGATGTATAACAAGCGGTTCGACGGCACCATCCCCGCGCCTCGCGAGGGGACTGCCGCCGCCCCCAAGTGGACCGGTCACCAGGTCGTGTCGACCCTCCTGCCTCCTCTCAATCTCTCGATGGAGAACGGGGCGCACGGTGACAATCCTGGGCCCGAGAACAAGGTCGTCATTAAGGAGGGTGATGTGCTCCAGGGGACGTTCGACAAGGGTATCTTCTCGAAGGCCTCCAAGGGTATCATCCACACCACCTACAACGACTATGGCCCGAAGGACACTGTCGCCATGATCGACGCCTTCCAGAACACCATCGAGTCCTACCTCATCCTAAATGGGTTCTCCGTTGGTATTTCGGATCTCATCGCCGACGAGGACACGAAGGCCCAGATGGAGGAGGTCATTCAGGGGCGCAAGAAGGAGGTCGAGGAGATTCTCCTCCAGGTGCACCTCGACCTGTTCGACAATAACACGGGTAAGACCAATCAGGAGGAGTTGGAGAGCAAGGTGTTCGGCACACTCAACAAGGCCACCGACGATTCGGGTAAGATTGGCCAGGCATCCCTCGCCTCCGAGAATCGCATGATTGCGATGGTCAAGGCAGGGTCGAAGGGTGGTCCTACGAATATTGCCCAGATGATGGCGTGTGTGGGTCAGCAGAACATTGAGGGTAAGCGCATTCCTTACGGCTACCTCGAGCGCACTCTGCCGCACTACAAGAAGTATGACGACGGTGCCGAGGCTCGCGGGTTCATCGAGTCCTCGTTCATCCGTGGTCTGACTCCCCAGGAGTTCTTCTTCCACGCCATGTCGGGTCGTGAGGGTCTCATTGATACTGCTTGTAAGACCGCCGAGACAGGTTATATTCAGCGCAAACTCATCAAGGCGATGGAGGACCTCGTCATTCAGCACGACGGGACGGTCCGCGATGCCAACATGAACATCGTCCAGTTCACGTATGGCGAGGACGGAACCAATGCAACGAAGTTGGAGTCCGTTCCTCTTCCCCTCGGCAAACTCACTGAGGCCGACGTGGAGACCAAATACGGGCTCGTCGATGTCGACTTCACCAACATCTTCGCCGAGGGCGTTGACCGTGGTGCCGATGTGGACCCCCTCAAGGAGTTCGTGGCGGCTGTCAAGGAAGACCGCCGCATGGTTGTCGAGGGCATCTTCGCCAGCGGCCGCCAGGGGAACGTGAATTCCCCCGTCAATCTGGAGCGCATGATCAACAACCTCAAGATCCGCTTCGGGTTCACGGCCGAGTCCAAGACCGACCTCACCCCCGCCTATCTCCTCGACGGCATCAAGCGGATCCTCGCGAAGACTCAGCCTAATCACCGCCTCTGGGCCGCCATCCTCCGCTTCTACCTTGCACCACACTCCCTAATTGTCGCACAGCGCTTCACGAAGGCCGCATTCGAGACCCTCGCAGAAATGATTGTGGTCAAGAACTGGCAGTCATGGGCGCACCCTGGTGAACTTGTGGGAATTCTCGCGGCGCAGAGTATTGGCGAACCATCTACACAAATGTGCTGTGTAAAGTCCACAGAAATTGTGGTCACCGATGGGAAAAATGAGTTCTACAGCGGGCCAATTGGCGAGTTCATCAATAAGGTGCTGGATGCAAATGCTGAAAATGTGATGCAAATTGGAGAGGATCATGTGATTCTTGATCTCGCAAAGGACTACTTCATTGTTGGTGTCAGTGATGATGAGAAGGTGTCGTGGAAGCGGATTTCCCAGGTGAGCCGTCACCCTGCGAATGGTGGTCTTGTGAAGGTCACTACGAAGTCGGGTCGCACGACGACTGCTACACTGACGCATTCTTTCCTGAAGCGCGCTCCCACTGGTGTTGTCCCCGTTCTCGGTTCGGACCTTGCTGTTGGCGACCGTGTGCCTATTTCGCGGTCCATTCCTGAAATTCCAGGCGCCCTTACTGAGGTTAAGATCGGCACGGCAAATGTCGCCCTAGACCATGCGTTCGGGTGGCTCTGTGGGATCTACCTCGCGGATGGAAGTGTAAATGGGCGGTCTGTCCATATTTGCAAGATCCATCCAGTTGTAGAGGCGACAATTGCAGAACTATGCGCAAAGTATAACTGGGAGTATTCCGTGCGCAACTACCAGGGCCAATTTGGTCCATCGAAGGACACGATTATCCATTCAAAGGACCTCAAGCAGTTCCTGCTCCAGCACTTCGGGAAGGGCTCATACGAGAAGACGGTCGGTGGATTTGCATACCAGTCAAACAACAAGTTCATCGCCGGTCTAATTGCAGGCTACTTCGATGGCGACGGAAATATCAATGTGGAGCGTCAGCAGATTCGTGCAGGGTCTCGCAGTAAGTGTCTGATTCGCCACATGAACCGCCTTCTCGCCTATTGCGGAATCTTCGGTGTAATGTCTGAGGAGAAGTCTGTGCGGATTCCTGATAAGGTGATGTATACCCTCAACATCCTTAAGAAATATGCGGCCACCTACAAGGAGGTCATCGGCTTCAAACTCCCCGAGAAGGCCGCTGCACTCGACCAAATTATCGAGTATATGGAGCGGACCGACAAGCATGACACTAAGGAAATGTTTGACAAGATTCCCGCACTCGGTGCCATTATTGCGGAAACCGGTCGCCTCCTCAAGATGCCAGGGCAGTCCCGCAATTACGGGCGCTGGCTCAAGAAGGAGAGCGTCGGTCGCCTCACTCTTGCCCAGTATGTTGCGGATTTCAAGGAAATGATGGCGATCCATGTCGATGCTGATGCAAAGGCGGCTGTTGATAAGAATATCGCACTTCTAGAGTCTGCCCTTTCTGCAGACGTCGTGTGGGATGAAATCGTCGACCTCACCTACTTGGACGATCCCAAGGAGCATGTGTATGACTTCACTGTTCCAGGAAATGACAGTTTCATGGTCGATGACTCTATACTTGTCCACAACACACTCAACACTTTCCATTTGGCAGGTGTAGCCGCGAAGTCCAATGTGACTCGTGGTGTGCCCCGTCTCAATGAACTCCTGAAGGTCACCAAGGAGCCGAAGGCAACTGCGCTGACGGCCTACTTGAAGCCCGAGTATCGTGAGTCGAAGGAGAAGGCGCGCGAGGTTTCCCAGGATCTCGCCCTCACGGTGCTGCGGGAAATCACCAAGAAGGTCGGCATTTACTACGACCCGAATGATGAGATGACCGTCGTCGAGGAGGACCGCGACCTCATGGAGTTCTATCGTATCTTCGAGAATGCACACCTCGCGGATAAGATGGAGCAGAAGCACAGCAACTTCATGCTCCGCATTGAACTCGACCGTGATAACATGTTCAACAAGAATATCACCATGAATGATGTGGCATTTGTCTTGCGAAACAGATATCCTACGCTCCATCTCGTATACAGCGATTACAACAGCAATCGCCTCGTCATGCGCATCCGTGCAACCCTAACTGCACCTGAGATGGATGATCTGGAGAACTTCAAGAAACTCCAGAACACTCTCCTGAACTCGGTGGTTATTCGCGGTGTGCCTGGAATCAAGGCCGTCAACTTCCGTAAGGATGTTGAGAAGGTCGAGCAGGTGGACGGCGAGTATAAGCAGATTACCCAGTATGTGCTTGATACGGACGGCAGCAATTTCCTGGAGGTGATGAACCATCCTGCTGTTGACGGAAATCGCATTTACAGCACAAACGTGCATGACATCTACAATCAACTGGGTGTCGAGGCGGCGCGTGCGGTGCTGCTCTCGGAAATCACGGTGCTGTTCGAGGAGGCGGGTCTCAACTTCCGCCACCTCGGTCTCCTGTGTGATGTTATGACGTGCTCTGGTCGGTTGATTTCGACGGACCGTTATGGTATCAATAAGACGGACGCTGGGCCGATTGGGAAGGCCAGTTTCGAGCAGACGTCGACGATTCTGCAGAATGCGGCCGTGTTTGGTGAGGTGGACCCGATTACGAGCGTGTCGGCCAATATCATGACGGGCCAGACAATTCGTGGTGGAACTGCATTTAGTCAGATTCTGTTGGATGAGCAGGCGCTCCCACGTCTCCTGCAAGGTCTGCCGGCGCTCGAGGGTATCGAGGAGGAAGGCGAGACGGAGGGCGATATTGAGCAGATGCTCGAGGAGGAGGCGGATGACGCATGTGGTCGCGCGCGGTTCCAGATGAACATGGCGATCCCTGCGCGGGCGACGGAGATTGACGATGAGGACGAGGTGGAGTTGCAGGTCATTTGAGGGGTGCTGCGTGGCCCGCCCCGAGCCTGTGGGGAAGGCACCTTAGGAAACGGTAATATGTCAGAGTATGTCAGCGTCCGGTAAAACACCGCCCTTGTGGTCGGCAATAAAATGGTATAGTAGTCCACGTAATCATCCCCTAAAAGTGGATGGTGACGCGTTTATATGTGAGCGGCCATGGGAGTTTTCTGCGCCTCCCGAATTGACCGACATAAAAGATAAAATCGCGGCCTACGACGAAGATATATGGGAATTCTACAAAAAACTCACAAATCCCTATGAACTTATTTTTACTACGACAGGTAAATGGCCAACGCCATCATCCGTGTGCATGCTGCATCCACTTAGCAGGTCATATTTCAAGATGGTGGAGATTCTGCAGGTGGCCGGCGTATTTGGCCGCTTCGTAAATCAAAATATGCGAACGGCCCATGTATGCGAGGGCCCTGGTGGGTTCATTCAGGCGATTTACGACCAGGCCGATCGCGCCCGCAAGCGTGTCACACAGACAGTCGCAATGACACTGAAGCCGACCGAGAACCAGGTGCCTGGCTGGAAGCGCGCCGTGAATTTCCTGAAGAAGAATCAGCAAATCAAGATTTTGTATGGGGCCAGTGGGACTGGTGATATTCTCGACGCCGCAAACCGTGAGAGTTTCTACAGCGAGTGCAACGGTCTCATCCATATTTTTACGGCCGACGGTGGCGTAGATTTTGCGACAAATTACCTCGAACAGGAGAAGACAATTTACCCACTCCTTGTCGCATCCTCCCTAATGGCACTTAGATGCCTGAATGAAGGCGGTGTATATGTGCTGAAAATATTCGACAGTTTCACGCGTCCAACGGAGGATCTTATTATGGGCCTGGGTGCGGCATTCCAGTCATGGACGCTCTACAAACCGGCGACTAGTCGGCCGTGCAATTCTGAGCAGTATTTCATCGGCGTCGGCTACAGAAAGGGTTCGTGTGCCGCACTGATTAATACCTTGGAGAGTATTTTGGCCCATCCGTTTTTGCCCCATAAACTCTGGACGGATGATACTTTCACGGAGGCCCAGCGTGCTACATATAGGGCCGTCCAGGTTGAGCGCGCGGCAAAGCAAGTGTCCACAATTGATTATACATTATCATTGGTGGATACGGTTGATGCAGCCGCTGAAAAGGCGCTCTGGGAAACAAATATCAAGGCCAGTAAGGAGTTTTGCACGGCATTCCATTTGCCGGCGGTTGCACATTTACCGGTGGCAAAGGCGTGTCGACCTGTGGCCGCGGGACCAGCAACTGCAACCACCGCCGCAACCACAACAACTCCTTAATGCAGGTTCCGTGGCAGGAAACGATCGGCCAGTGCCTTCCCAACAGCAACCGACGCATTGTGATGCGTGATTTCACCGGTCCCCATGCGGTCAAGCATACCAATCATTGCCACCAGAGGCGTCAAATCATCTGATGACAATAATGTCTTGGCCAATTCCGGATACCGCTCGAAAAGTTCCCCATTATCTGCGCGGATTTCAGCCTCCGTTTTACCGGTCCGCTTCATTGTAACAACCTTCTCCACCGCCGCCTTCAGGAAGGCGCTGCGGCTGTTAGGGTCGAAATCGAGGGCGCGAGTCTCAGACTCACGCATGGCCTCCTGTGCAGATTTACGCTCAACCGGGGGTGGACGACGTTGCATGTTTTATATAGCGTATATATTTTGCCGCACGTTTAAACGCACATCCCTAATAGAAATGCCGCGCAACGTCGAACATTGCCGCACGCCTGTCACAGTAAAACCGGTGAAAATCGACAATCAGAGTCCAGGGACCAGTGCAATAGATACAATGAATACTAAAATCCTGCTAATGCAGGCCGCTGCCGCTCGCGACAGTTGCTATGATGCGCAGTCATATGATAAACCACCGGCCACCGAACCGTTCGCCGGCAGTGGCCGGCTTACGGTAACACTCCCACAGGGAGTGGAATCATTCGCCAATTACACGCGCCAGCAAACCACCACATTTCTAATTGCAATAGCCGCGGGTTTGGCGGGGATTTGTATAATACGTGCATTTAGATAGATATGAGTAGTGGCGCCGACGAAGATATGTATGATGGTAATGGAGATGAATACCCACATGAGCAATATGGGGGATTAGTCGATAATCGTGTTGCAAGAGCCGCCCGCAAAGACGAAGAGGAGCCTGACGATGATTTGGACGAATTCTTAAAGGCAGTTATAAAATGTAAACGGGAATTATTCACGTGTATTATTGAAACATATGACGACCAGTCGCCATCCGTTGTAAATATATATACGCGCTTGTTGTCTGACATATATGGCTGCATGTTGGTTGACAAATGTGACCCTGAATCGTATGACCTACCTCCTAAGTGTGTGCGGTGTATAAAGAAAATGATAAAGTTATATGACCGTGAGAGTATATTACATGCATATTGGCTCAAACAAATGCTGAAGGTTACGCCATATGCGTATAATATTCGAGGCGCACTTGTGGGAAAATTTTGAGGGCATTTAGTAGCATATGACGAGCCAAACGCGCAGAGCATCGGTCCCCTATAACCCATTTTTGGGGTGCCCTAAAGATTATAAGAAGCGGGGCGCATATACACATAAAGTATCAGGGAAGCGCATACCTGCACTTTGTATATTGAAGAAGGCATCGCAGGCATCACCGGCTTCTCGGTCACGGTCGCGTGCGCAAGCGCAAGCCCCCCAAAAGACGTGTCCAGCTGGCTACGTATTACGTAAAGGATATGTCCGCAAGTTCCGCCAGTCAATCCGTCGCAAAGGGTATTCTGTTCACCGAAAGAATGGGCGCACTTACAGAATCTTCCCGAAGAAGTCCAATGAGGTCGAAGTGAAGGCCGCGTGTGTGAAGGTTGCCGAGTCGACCGCCGTGGATCTTAAGCGCGGGCAGTTGCGCAAGCACGGATATCAATACCGCCTATCTGACGAGTTCCGGCGGGCGGCTCTCAAGAAGGCCGTGCAGGAGTATACACCCACGGGCGTCTACAAGATATTGAATACGGCCACCAAGTTGGCCCGTAAAGAAAAGCCGACAGCCGCAAAGATTTTCGCAGCGGACCGCGACTGGCTCCGCACCGAGTATGCTATAACGGGTTCTCTTCTGAAGGATTAAAGACGGGCCGTAAAAGCAGATGGAGTCGGCATATTTGCCATTTATAATTGTAACAATCGTTGCAATTCTAATTGCAGCATTCATAGGAGGTGCTAGTATTATATTGGGGGGGACCGATAACTGGGCCGAAATACGCTGTGATCCGTTTGTGATGCCGTTTGCATCACTGTATGGACATGACACTGCCGAGAATTTTAACTATTGCATGAACGCCAGTTTTGCAACCCAGGCAAATGCCCGCATGGGGCCCGTATATGGAATGATGGCTGGTATGGTCGGCACACTGGGAACGCTGGTGGAGTCGACACAAAAGTTGCGCTTTTCCACCGCGAACTTGTATGGGGGTGTGACAAATATTATGCGTGATTTCACGGAGCGCCTGAAGATGTTTTTCATACAAATCAAGGTGGCATCTCAGCGCATGAAAATGCTGATGGGACGTCTTTACGCCACATTCTTTGCCGCCATATACATGTCGATGAGTGGTCTGACGGCGGTCAACAACTTTACTGGGACGGCTCTTTTCGGTGTGCTGGATACTTTTTGCTTTGACCCTGATACTTTAGTGGACGTGGTTGGGCGGGGACATATACCAATTAGACATGTGCGCCTGGGAGATACTTTTAGGGAAACGGGTGGGGCTGTGACAGCGATCTTTGAGTTTTTGGCGGATGGTCAGCCGATGGTATGCTTGCCTGGCAGCGGCGACCCTATAATTGTCAGCACAAATCACTATCTTGCCCATGGCGGCGCCTGGATAATGGCGGCGGACCACCCTGATGCTGTCCGAGCAGGAGTATGGGCGGGTGGGGCGGAGCGACCGATTGTATGTTTGAACACGAGCGACCATCAAATTCCTGTAGGAGGCCACATATTCCGCGATTACGATGAGACGGAGGCGGGTCATTATGATGCGATGAAGTTCGCACACGAATCCCTAAATGGGATTGAGCGCCCGTTCACGACACTATATCAGCGGGCATGGGATGAACTGCATCCGTCAGTGGCGGCTGATATGCGTGTATGTATGCGCGACGGATCCAAGAAGGCAGCGGGGACAGTGCAATTAGGGGATGTGTTGAGTTCGGGGGATGTTGTGCATGGGGTTATTCGTGTGCTCGTGCGGGAATTTGTGGAATTGGGTGGCGGGGCCAAGCGTAGCGGGGTCAAGTGCAGCGAGACCAAGCGCGTGGCGGCTGGGACACTTATGTGGAATCCTGGTGCGGGTGCATGGGTGCGTGCAGGGGATGTTTTGCAGGTGACGACTGTGGAACGGCCTATGATTTTCTATGGGTTCATAACACTTCCGGGGTCGCGCCTGGAGATTGATGATGGGATTTTTCTGCGGGATTACTTTGAAGTTGCGTCACCGGCTATGGAGGCCAGTTACACTGCTGCGCTGGCGACTGAGCCTGCTCCGCTCGCCGCAAGGGGCCCCGCTCCGCTCGCCGCAAAGGGCCCCGCTCCGCTCGCCGCAAAGGGCCCTGCTCCGCTCGCCGCAAAGGGCCCCGCTCCGCTTGCCGCGGCGCCGGCGCTATGTGTATAATATGGGCGTGAAGTAGTTATGGATGGCGCAGAGGCAGCGGCAGCAGCAGTAGAGGCGGAGAAATCAAAATCAATAGTGCCAATCCTAATTGTTATACTAGTGTTCACGCTCGGGGCAGTAGGTGTTAGTTCTGGCCTCGAGTATGATACAATAATGAAAAACTGGGATTCGCGACGCTGCGACCTTGGAGTCATGATGGCGGCGCGGTTTTTTAAGCCGCCAGGAGATGAGCGGACTCCGTCGCAATTTGCGAAGGATAATTTCGACTTCTGTATGAAGCAGACGCAGGATACTGCGATTAATGCAACGCTGGCACCAGCGATGGCAGTCGCAGCCGCCCAGAAAAAGGCGGTGGAAACACTGGAGACCACGCAAGGAACCGCGAAAGCATCGTTGACGAACTTCGCAAATGCCATTGTTGTTCAAATTCTACGCGACTTCTATCACCGCGTCGAACTTTTCGGCGACCAGATTCGGCGAACCTTTAATGGACTGTCCCTCGGCTTCAAGAAGATCCAGGCGGCCGTCATGTCGCTGGTCTTTATTGGCCTGGCAATGGCACAAGGGATTATAAACTTTTACAATTTGGTCATATTAGTCGTGATTATTATATTAAGTATATTGGCCGCGCTATTTATCATATTAATTTTCGTCCTCTGGCCGTTTTTACCGACTATTGTGGCAATCCTAGCCACTCTAACTGCAGCAGGTTTTGGTTCACTGGTGGGTGGTCTGGGGGCAACATTCTGTTTCGACGGGCGAACACGTGTGCGCCTGGCGAACGGACAAGTTAAGAAGATGCGAGACTTGCTATTAGGAGAGGTGCTGGAGGGTGGAGGAGTTGTGGAGGGAATGCATATGATGGACGGGCGACGGGCGGACATGTATAAAGTGGTGGGGGCTGACGGTATGCCTATATATGTGAGTGGGGACCATTTAGTGTGGCGCCCAGAGACTCGGACATGGGGTTATGTGAGGGATTTGCCTGGTATTGAGCGGGCGCCGCACCAGGTCGATGTGGTATATTGTCCGACGGTATCCAATCGATGCCTGCGGGTGGGTGGGCGGTGGTTCCGTGATTGGGAGGAACTTCCTGAGTGGGCAGAGGATGAATGGGAGGCGATGATGGAGGCTGCGCTGAATGGGGAGCGAGGTAGGGCTGCACGGGGTGCTGGAATTTGCCACACTGGTGCGGTGAATGGTGTGCGTGGTCATGTGGAAGTATATGAGAAAACACGTGGATACATTTCAATTAGGGAGGTGTGTATTGGTGACGAGGTGGCGTGGGGTGGGCGCGGCGGCGCCGGCGGTTTAACACGGGTCCTAGGGAAAACCACCGCTCTACAGCCTGGTCTGGGAGATGCCGAACTGGCAGCGGGGACCTGGGTTTGGGACTCGGCCACTGGTCTCTGGGTGCATCCTGGAGGGCTACCTCATACAATCCATACGCACCGAATTGTACCTATTGTGCACAATCTGATTACGGATGCGGGCGAGTTCGAAGTGCGGCTGCGGTCTGGGCAGCGTCTGCAGATTCGTGATGCATTCGAGGTGGGCCTCGAGGGGATGGAACGCACATACGAGTTCACATTACGGACCCTGAATAGTTCCGATAATTCGCCGCCTATAACAGAAGAATGAAAACCGGCTTCCTCCTTACAGGCCTCGTCCTGCTGTTTGTTACAGTCCTCCTTATGTCTATAATGGTGACTCCTGCGGTCGGTCCCGAGGGTTTCACCAGTTATTATCTGGCCAATGCGGCGGATGTCAAGGCGCCTGGTATTGGTGCCTATGATGGCATCCGCCTGAAGGCGGCGGGCGGCCAGGAGTATTGGCGCGCTACGGCACCGAATGAGCCCCTCAAGGGTCCGGCATTTGAGGTGGGGCCCGACAACCTGTTCATGTTCAAGAACAACCAGTGCAAGCCCGAGTGCTGCGGTGCATCACTCAGCTGTGACGGTGGCTGCGTCTGCACGACGCCTGACCAGCGTAAGTATCTGAACATGCGTGGAGGCAACCGCACCGTGCCCGATGATGGGTTCTAAGAGAACCCACTCATGCGCACGCACACGTGCTAATAACGGGTTCTAAGAGAACCCATACGCGATCCATTGGACCACTGGCGGGTTTTAATGTATTAAAACCCATATGTTGCCCGTCGGGCACTGGTGGCCTCTGAAAGAATCAACTCGCGCACACCCCCTGCACAGTTGCAATAAAAACTCATCAAAATTTGTGTGGAAAATTACAGACTTCCCACACAAATTTCTCACGGCCCAATAATGAATTCGCGCCAATATAAACTCGCCCTCATCGGCTACGGTGCGGCCAATATACTCTTCGCCGGCTACGCCATTCACACCCTTCGCATCAACCCCTGCGACATCCTAATTGTAGACCCCTATCATGACGGTGGTGCACTTATGCGGCGCTGGTCACATGTCGTCTCGAACACCACTTACGGTCAATTCACCACTGCCCTCGCCGACCTCGGCATTCCCCTGCCCGCTGAAAGCCGGCAACTCGACCCCGCCAAGCCGACACCCCTGAAAGTCCTCGTGCACCAACTTTTAGAGGCAGTGCCGCTGCCCGGTGCGCGTCGTATATTTGCACGGGCCCATACAATTAAATGGGCAGCTGATACTGCACAATGGGAAATTGGCACCCAAGCAGGGAACTTTAAAGCACACTTTATCAGTTTCGCCCCAGGGGCGGAGCCAAAGTGTCTCCAGACAGCCGTCCCCCAAATACCTTTAGAACATGCCCTCGCCGCCGATACTTTACGCACATACTTTACGGGGGCGATAGAACGGCCAGCAGCCGGCACCCATGTGACTGTCTTTGGAACTGCCCACAGCGGGGTCCTAATTGTCGACGCACTCGTTCGCCTCGGAGCGACGGTGACACTCGTCTATAACACACCGGTTCCATTCTATTATGCGGATGAGGGCGCATATGATGGTGTCAAGCAGGAAACCGCCACGATAGCCCGTGCCATTCAGGCGGACGGGCTAGCAGGCCACGTGGACCTTATTCCATACAGTGAGTCGCTCAAACTCCACGACTCCCTAAATGCCAGTCGCTGGACCGTATGTGCATGTGGGTTTGAGACTGCGAATATGCCAGCCGTGGTAGCCGATGCTGGAGAACTCAAATGTGATAAGGGGATTCCGTATAATCCGGCAACAGGACAAATCGCGCCGCGCCTTTATGGGTGGGGAATCGCCTTTCCGAGTTGCACCACGGTCGATGGACGCACATATGCCGATGTGAGCATTCCGTCATTTGCCGGCCATATTTTGCGGCAAGCAGACGAACTCCGTGCCGCACTTTTATACTCTTCGTAGGATAGATATGAATCAGGCAGGGACTGTCAAAATGTTTAACTCCTATATACCAAAGGCGGCAAACAATGGATTGCGGTCGGCCGCCAATGCCGTGGGAAATGTTATGACAAACGGCCTCAATACGGCAAATAAGGCCCTCAATGGCGCATCGAAGGTCGTCAACGTTGGCCTCAATAATGCAGCGAAGAGTCTAAATATGGGCGCGTCGGCAGTGAATAATGCCATGGCAAACATCGCCAATAATGCCATCGCCGGCACCGGCTCAAGCATCTGGGCCACCGTCGGCATTTGGCTACTCATTCTCCTAATTGCAGCTGTTGGAGTATTCATCTTCTTCTACAACGAAATTATGGAGACTATGCCGACGGATGTCCAGGAGTTCGGCCGTAAGGTGCGCAGATGGCTGGGGATCGAAGGTGAGGCCAAGCCTGTGCCTGCAGCACCAGCTCCTGCCCCTGCGCCAATCATCCCCGAAATAGCCCCAACGACTGGGAGCGGGGACGGTATGACCGCGGCAAATCTCCTGGCAATTCCTGCAAACATCGCGGCGGCCGTTGAGAAGCAACTCCCGGGCCAGAAGAAGATGGAGGTATTCAATATCAAGGAGAACAAATATTCATATGACGACGCTGAGCCTCTCTGTAAGGCTATGGGCGCCGAGCTGGCTACCTATGACCAGGTGAAGGATGCCTGGAATAAGGGCGCCGACTGGTGCAGTTATGGCTGGGTGAAAGGGCAGATGGCCGTCTACCCGACCCAGGAGGCTACATATGATAAACTCCAGAAGGGGCCTCCATCGCAGCGCAATGCATGTGGCAAGGTCGGCGTGAACGGCGGTTTCTTCGACAACCCTGATCTGAAGTTCGGTGTCAACTGCTACGGTGTGAAGCCGGCCCAGAAGGGTCGTGATGCCACGCTCCTCCCATCAGGCGAGGCATACCCATATGACCCTGATGCGATTGAATTCGACAAGAAGGTTGCTGTCTTCAAGGCCGAGGCCGACAATATCGGCGTCCTCCCATTCAAACCTGGTGACTGGAGCGAATACTAATGCATATATTTTAGCCGTCAAATAAATATAATAAAATGCCACACATTTTATTATATTTAAAATTCTCAAACTCACCGTTCCTTACCACGCCCCACCGTCCTCTCCCCATTCCCCGTCCTCCGCCGCCGCAGCCGCCATCATATCCTCGTGCGCCTGTTCAATCTCCCTAATTGCCCGCGAGCCGTCCATTGACAAATACGAATAGAAAAATGCAGTTAAATGTGAAGCCAGTGCCATATGCAACCGCTCACTAATATCAGAATCGCGCCACTTATCCATAAATGCAAGACTAAAATCAGTGCCAAAAATACCCTCATATGCGTCAATATATTCAGCATAATTGCGATGACCTGCAACAAGTTTTGGGACCACCCAGTTAGGATTACCGCCAGCACGATACAAAATCGAAGTATCTTCCTTATACATGCGCCAAACCCATTGTATAAATTTTTCCGTCAATACATTATTATCATATACAAACGTAAACCCTTTGCACTTGCTATGCTCGACAATATCATCAACTATACGGAATGCCCACTCATAACGCGGATATACTTGTGATGACTCTAGAAGCACATTTGCGTGCACCCATTTAATATACTCAGTTGACTCAAAACGCGCGTTAATAGATTGAAGCATGGCTGTTAGACGGCTGTTAGAATTCGTAGAACTATTCTATAGTGCGAGGAAAATCCTTAGGCGGCAGCTGGGCCCGCCTTACTGCAACTCAGGGGGCGCGGGCAAATCCGCCGCACGGTCATCCAGTTTCCGCAGACGCATGGTGCGTGTCTGCTGCCGATGCTGCTTCATAAATGCAATGATGTCGAGGGTCTCATCACGCGCCGACGCGCCCTTGCTCTTGAAATATGCATGGAGGATCCCCTCAATTGCCGCAAAACTGAGCGGCGAATTGTGAACTTCCTCCACCGCATGATACTTCCCCTGCTTTAATTGCAGCACAGCGTTCATCATCTTGCGCCGCTCCAGGCTCTCCAAGATTTTATCCTCATACCCTTCGCGGACTTTCCGTGCATTAATTGCCTGTTTGTAAAGAGACGACGCCAATGTATCATAGTGTATCCAATTGCGCACCCATGTAGGAAACGCCGAATCATCCACCGGGGTTATTGCGGGTGTTATGGACATATCTACTTACTATTATGCCACATGTCGTGGCACAACTACTAACCGCACATTGGACACACATGTTGCACTTGCTTTGTGCGCAACACAAGCACGATGAATGTTAATATAACAAACAGCAATAGCGCACCAAATAACACAAGGGCAATTAGGAAGTATGCGAAAAACCGGTTCATAATATACGATAATATGGGGTCTACCACAAATACTTGCAACCATTGCTGAGTATCACTCGATTTCATCATAATGACGAGCCGCTCAATATACGGTTTGAGCCATGTGAATTTGCGATCGGCCGCTGCACCGCCGCCATGTAGTTGGTCCATCGCCGTCAAATCTACGCCTAAAAGACATGTTTTGCGGTCTAAAGTGAACTCACGGCGAATGCATTAAAGAATGAATATGGATGCAGCAGCTGCCGCCTGGAAGTTTGCACCAATCCAGTATATAAAGAAAGCAAACTCAGACGGGACACAAAGTCCAGGCTACGTATTTACCCTAACTGAAGTCCCTGATGACCTTACTATCACCGTTTCAGATACTACCCCTGAACATATTATCAACCATGTGAAATCTGCGGAGAATGGCGCATATCTTTCCCAGGTTTATGCGGAACTCTTGAAGGCATTTTCACGGAATTTCACCAAATCTTATACACCTGCACAATGTATGCGTTTGACTAGTCATATTATCCAAATTGCTTCGCATAATAGCCTTGATGCGGACACTTATATGTGCACACTTGTGCCCAAATCCATTACACTATTCGGTGGGCGCTTTACTCTCCAATGGAATGCGACACTTGAGCCACTTGGTATTGAAATTGCACTGGAAAATGATGTAGCAGATGTGGAGACACCGGTCATATCTGCTGTTGACTCCGTCGCTGCATCAGCCACCTCATCAAACTCCACAGAGTATACTCGTCATACTCCGGCGACGGCCGATGCAGCCATCGCTTCCCAGGTAATTGAGGTTGAAGATATTGAAAGTGCCGACGACGCGGATTCGGCGACACCATCGCTCCGTTCCGGCCCACCTGTTCCATCCGAACGCCAGGCAAGGGACCGGCGGCGTGTGGAGGAATTCCGTCTCCGGGCAACGCTGGCCGCTGTTCGCGCCGAGCGGGCACTTGAGCGCTATATTGAAAAATACGGGGAATATGACATCGAAAGTTCCGATTCGGCGACGACGGACTATACAACCGGCGGTGAATCCGACATTTAGCGATGATGAAAGCGACTAAAATCTCGCCTCATGATATTACAGATACACAATGGACGGAACCAGTATATTTACCATAGTTCTAGTTGTGGCATTGGTCTTCGGGGCGGTTTATTTAATGGATCCCACACTCTTTGGTCTTCTCGGGCCCAAGTATGTGATACCTCCTATGCCCCCCATGCCCCCTATGCCTACTGCCCCCACCGCCTCGGCCCCTGCTATGCCCAAGGCAGGTTCCGCAGAGGGTTTCGCTAACGAGACGGCTGGTGCTGTTGCCGAGGAGGCCACGATGAGCAACCCTAATGTGGCGGATGTGACCGGCTATGATGGCCCTGCACAGTTCGGCAATGCCGAGGCCCCGGCTGGATGCTACCCCCGTGACCAGCTCACGCCTGCTGAACTCCTCCCTAAGGACCCCAACAGTGTCTGGGCCCAGCAGAACCCCATGGGCACTGGCTCCCTCAAGGGTAAGAACTTCCTCTCGGCCGGCGCCCTCATCGGTGTTAACACGGTCGGCCAGTCTCTCCGCAACGCCAACCTCCAGCTCCGTTCTGAGCCCCCTAACCCCCAGCAGGTTGTTTCCATCTTCAATGTTCCCACTATTGAGCCCGATATCAATCGTCGCCCCCTGGAGATTGCGTAAATGACTTTACGCAATCCATCCGCAGTTGCCCATAGGCAACCGCTCGAGATCGCATAAAGACACTTTATGCGATCCATCCGCGGTTGCCTATAGGCAACCGCTCGAGATTGCGTAAGTAACCTTACGCAATCAATGGACCGCTGCCTGATCAAAAGCACTATGCAAATAAATTCTATTAGGATGTGTCGCCAGCCCGTGTGCAAAACAACCTCCTAATAGCATTCCCCGCAACAATTGTTAGAATGAGTTCCATAGGTGTCGCCATAAAAAATTTCCTCGGTGGCGGTGCATATCCTATGGTCGATGTCAAATCGACTGTTGATGGAAAGACATATAGAGTGCGCGACCTGCCCGATAAGCAGCAAGCGGCCGACCTGATGGCCAAAGTTCGTATGCGCCTTATTCGCGTCATCGAACATTTCCAGCAGCGCTACCCCGATAAACCGCAGGTGAAGCGCCTTGCACGCAACTTCAAGCCCGACCCATCACGCCTAATTGAAGCCACCCCCGAGGCCGAGCATACCTCTTACAGTGTAAACAAGGGAGAAACTATGCACCTCTGTCTCCGGCAACGCCGTGCTGGAGACGAAAGCCTAGTCGACGAAAATGTTATGACATTTGTGACACTTCATGAATTGGGGCACTGCATGACCGAGTCCATCGGCCACGGCCCCGATTTCTGGAACAACTTCGCATGGATTTTACGCGAGGCTGAAAGCATCGGTATCTACAGGCACACCGATTTCACCGCCCACCCGACACCTTATTGCGGCGTCTCAATTACTGACCAACCAACATATGACCCACACAAAGATGAAGAGAATCTTGTGGGGAATGGCGGACAGGCCGCGGGTGGTCAAATAGGGAATATTTTCTACAAATAATACCGGTTGAGCAAAATAGATGGACGGTGCCAATAAAAGTATATTGGACATTATACGCTCCCTGGAGCGAGTCAAACAAATGACGTCGCTCAAGGATGATATGGAGCCAGTGCGGGCGCTCCTCTATTTTCGCGGTGAATATGTTGACACCGAGTTCGACTTATATCCGTTTTCGACAGTCGAAGATATTAAACATGCCGCGTATGAATTCGTGCGTGAAACTTACGGCGAGGCAGCGGCGCGCGACTGGCATCCCAAATTCCAGTTTGTAGGGCAGCCCATAGGCGCGGCCACTGCAGCAGAGGCCGAAGAACCTGATATAAATACGCAATATTACGGCGCGGATATCAACTGGTATCCCGTTGGACGGGCCGGTGTGGCCCCACTAGGCGGAGAATTCAACAGAACCGCGGCAATCCCCTTAGTGAATCCTCTAAAGTTGATGGACACCTCCACTGCGCGCGACCGGCGCTTTGTGGATTCCCAGGGGAATTTCATAAATCCAGGGAAGTCGCGGAATAATCGGACCTCACTGGAGGACCGCTTCCCCGATGGAGTGCCCGTGCTCCATATTTACTGCCTGCGCTCACTTATGCGCGAGTATGATGGTGCCCAGCCTATTCCACAGAAGGACTGGAATGGCCGCTTTGCACCTTATTTCCCTGACGTGCCCCTGGAAGGCCCTTATGAGGCGTCCGATGCTGACCGCCGCTATTTAGATGCACTTCACCGCTATTTGGCCGCGCGCGAGAAGCAACTCGCATATCTAAATGAATTGTTCGAAGACGGCGTGCATTTTACTCAGAATGTGTTGACGGTAGAGGGCATGCGTCTGCTGCGCCTCGTCTGGGAGACCCCCGTAGAGGACTTCGAGGGACCTGAGCAGATGTTTTACCGCATGCCAGTGACGGAGCGACGCCCCTTTTTCCGCCTGATTCCTGACAGCGGTGGACCACTCGTGAAGTTGCATGTAGGTGGTGTGCTACCGACACCAACGGTCACGGACCCCAATATAATTGCACAATGGGGTCGCGAGTCCACGCCGACGGCCAATAAGGACTACATGTTCATGAAAATCGTCCTGCGCGCAGGCGGTCTGACACCCCCGCAATATGTCACTGTGCGTCTGTTTGAGGGCGGCACGGCGGATGTATTCCTACTGCCGTCGAAACCTTCGCCATTCCTGGATCCTGTAGGCGACCTCGGAAATCTCTATAAGGCGTTGGCGGATGGAATGCAGGGATCGCAATTCGTGGATTATCCGCTTAGCCTGGGTGAAACCGCAATGCGCATCAATGTGCGTGTGGCCCTCGGTGAGGATATTTTCAGCGCCGACCAGTTGCGCACCCGCCTCCGCGCATTTTCCTACTTCTTCCAGGAAATTCCCGCACTGAAGGGTGAGACACCCCTCATCATGCTCCGTTACAAGGCCGTGAGTGATTTCGCGAATGAAGACCGCATATATACGTTTTTAACGCAGTATGCGAATCGTCTTATGTTGGACGGCGGCGAACTAGCCGGTGGCGAAGAAGATATGGATGCAAACATCCTAACTGCACTTATAGAGGAGTTCGGGTTGCCGGCCGACGATGCCCAGCGGATTCTGAGCGAATGGCTGACGAAGCGCGAGAAGTTTGTTGTGCGGAACCCCGATAAAATGTCATTTACAGAGGCGTATAATCCTGGAACGGATATCGCAATTCACGGGAGTTTCCAGACATATGATGTGGATATATATCGCGCAACATCGCTGCGGGACTTGCAGCGTATCCAGAATTTGCTCGCACTTCTTCTTGCGGTGCCTGGGGATGAACTGCACCCTTCTTCGAGGCGGAGTGCGGAGGTAGCGGAGGGGGCGGCGGTCGTCGAAGAGGAGATTTTGAGCCGTGAGGAGGCGCGGCCTAGCGCTCCTGTTGCCGTTGCAGAAAACGTCGAGGCGGACGATAATGATGCATCAAGTATAGGCAACTTTGATGATTTCGGTATGTCCATGATGGAACCCGAGGAGGATTTGGTGGCGGCGGCTGCCGCTACTCCAGCACCTGCTGCCACTGCAACTGCAGCCAAACCGGCTCCAGCAGCACCGGCCCCTGCTACTGCCGCTGCTACTGCCGCTGCAACCGCTGCCGCCCCGAAAACCCTTGCCGCGCCCTCTAAAGGCCCTCCTCCAGGTGTAAAAGTCAAGAGTTGGTTCATCGATCGCCTCCAGCAACTCGACCCAACCCTCTTCAAGTATAAGCCCACGGTTGCAGGCGATCTCTCATATCCCCAGCGCTGTGCGGCCAACGTCGACCAACAGCCCGCAGTCCTGACCCACGATGAATATATGACTATGCGCGCAATTTATGAAGAAGACGAAGCCCGTGGCGAGGTCGATTTCATTGTCTACCCCCTGGAGCACGAAGAAGAAGACCGCGATCCGCTGCCCAACGCCGAGGTGTATACAATTATGAAATATGGCAGCAACCCTGCAAAACCGAATTATTATATGTGCCCTCCCATATTTTGTCTACATGATCGCATTATTATTAGACCACGTGATTTCGAGTCAAAGAAAGATCGGCGCGGTAAAGACAAACCGAAAGACAGTTGCCCGTTCTGCCACGGCCGGCCGATCGAAAAGGCAAATCGCAATAAAGTAACACCAGGCTACACCGTGGTAATTCGTATGAATAAGCCGAAGGCGAACCGCCCACACAGTTATGTGGGATTCCTCAAAGAATCCGGTCATCCAGCCGGCTTCAAACTCCCGTGCTGCTACATTAAAGACACCACACTGCGAATCGAGGACCCTGCATTCGAACACTTTAAGAAGGCGCGGCAAACCGCCGATATACGGGCGGCGATGCCGGCAGCCGCCGCCGAAGCAGCCCCTGCAGAAGACGAAGAGGGCGAAGAGCGCACATTTGCCGACGAGGACGCCGACAACGCCGACCTTTTCTTCGGCAAGGCCATCCAATATCGCGTAGCCATTGAGCGCATCGCCACCGCCTACATCAAAAAACGCGAGAAATACCCCTTAAAGACCGACAAGCACGGCATGCCCCAGTTCGGCATGCTCTCTGAAGGCCTCGACAAATATTTCAGCCAGGACTCTGCAAAACTCATCCAGCGGACCAAACAGGAAATCGCCCCCAAGGCCGCCGGCTTCCTCCGCTTCGCCGTCAACAACACCAATCTAAATGAGTCCCTGTTTGCCTGTATTGCGCCCCTACTTTTCAAGAACTCGGCCGACGAGGTGCGCGCCCTCCTCCTACGTGCATACCGACCCGACATATTCCTCTACAGTCATTACGGGAATCTCGTCCATGAATTCTACACGCCCACCACGGAGCCACCGGCGCCCAATCTCCTCGGCGACTGGGCCAAGACATACTTTGACATCGACCGCCTTACGCCGGCAAACACCACCTATTTGCAGCGTGCCTATATTGCCTACGGCAATTTCCGTGCATTCCTGAAGGACCCGACAAAGCGCAAGGAACTCCGCCATATAACCCCAATACTTGCCGAGCCTGGCCCAATTACGCCCCGCGGCATGCACCTAATTGTGCTCCAGGTGGACCCCCAGAATCCTGCGCAGCCACCGAAGGTTGTGTGCCCATCGCTCGGTGTGGACATTGAGCGCCAGAAGCGCGCCGATGTGGTGTTCATTACTCGCGATTCCCAGGGCGTCTATGAGTTGCTCGTCCATACGGAAAACCGGCCGGCCGAGGGAGGCCATGTGGCGACCCATGAAACGACGCTCGTTTTCCAGCGGGCATTCCAGGGTGGCATGCAGGCATACTCTAAATTATACGCGGCCTGGCCCGCGGTCGTCCGTGAGCGCGTCGACGAGTTCTTCATACAGTGCAAGGGTCCTGGACGCGCAGCCTACGCCGCCGCCACATCGCTCGCCCCACTCGACCTCATCCCGCTCTCTCGTGCAATCCTAAAAGCAACTGCAGTTAGACGCGTGGCGGGTGTTGTGCGCGACACGTATAATCACGTCCAGGCAATTGTGCTAGCGGGTCGCACTGGTCTGGTCACGCTTCCTGTGGTGGATGACGGGTTCATCCCGAGCATGCTGCGTGTCTATTTCGACCACGACGATTATGCGGATTCCTTTGCTACGGTGGCGGAAACCGTGGCAACATACCGTGAACTACAGCGGGTATTCGCGGAGTATGCGGGATATTCGCCCGAGAAACTTGTGGAGCGCACCCTTGATGACCAGACGGCCTTCTTTGTGCGCCTGCAGAATAAACTCCTGGTGCCCGTGGCATATGAAGAGGGGGAGGACACTGCCGGCCTGACACGCCAGAGTGTGAGTATTCTCGAGGCCGATATAAACCGCCGTCTTGCGCGTCCATCTGGTCCCGATCCCATAACTGGCTACCGGTCGAAGCGGAACCAACTAGAGGAACTTTACCAACATCTCCGTCTTTCTTTTGCTGGCTGGCTCCAATCTGCCGAGGCGACCGAGATCCGCCGGCAAATCCAGGCGATTGTCTTTGGTGCCAAGTTCGGTCTTTCTTTACCCCTCTTTGAGAAGCGGAAGCGCCTACTCATCCTAATTGGTGGTGAATTGGCTAGTTGGATGGCTACCGACGAGGATGTAGTATATCACCCGACTTTCTTGCGCCACGACTGTCGCCTAATTGAGGATCCTGGGAAGTGCACAGGGGCATGCGTATGGAAACAGGACGAGGGTCGCTGTCTGTTGCATGTGCCGACCGAGACGGAACTTGTCCCTGGGGAAATTGTGGTGGAGACAGCCGATCTGTTTGCGAAACGCCTTGTCGAGGAACTTATACGGTTCCCTGTGCGCCGGCGGCAACTTATGCAGAACGGCGTATCATCCCTAACTGTCATTAAAGGGGCGATTCGTGTGCGCGGACCTACGGGCGACTATGACCAGTATATTGTCCCCCAGGCGTCGCATGAATGGACCGACTTATTTGCGGTCGATTCGCAATTACAGATGCAGGGGCGAGCACAGTATTTCGAGGAATTCGGTTCACTCGAGGGGGCCCCTACGGCCGCTGAGGAGTTGCAATTAGGGTTGATGCCCGTGTCGGCGGACCTGCGTGCCGTGCTGGGGATGCCGGCTGCTGCCGTGGGTGGCGAGCGCTTGCGCATGTGGATTGCTGAGGGGAACGAGGTAACGCGCCGCCAGCCGCTCCTGCCTCTGCGGGCCCTCCTGGGGGTTGAATTGGGTGCGCTGGGGCTGGATTTGCGCGGGACGGAAATCACTGCGGGGGCGATGCGGGCATATGTTGAGCGGAGCGGCTTGCCTGTGGCCCTAATTGAAATGCGGGGTGGGGCCGCCCAGGGTGGCATCCGTGTATGGAGACCTGCAGCAGAAGGTGTGGCGGCTGCGGCAATGGGGGCAGATGAAATGTTCGTCTTTGTGCAGACGGACGAGGGGCGCGTTATTACCCTTACGACGGTCGACCAGCGGAACCACTCGCTGGCTGTGCGCGATTTCCCCGCGGCCCTGAAGGCGGCATTTAAGGATGCTGAGATGGTTGGCACACGGGCGACTGGGCTGTCAGTGCAGCCGGCGTCGGCGAGTGCGGTGGGGGTGACTGAGAAAATGACGTTGGCACAAATGCGGGCCGCGCGGGCGGCGACGGCTGCTGTTGCGGCTCCTGTAGCTGCTGCTGCGCCGCTGCCCCCTCTTTCTGTTGCGCCCAGGTTCACTTTGGGGCAGGCCAAGCGACCGGCTGTAGTTGCAGAGGAAGCTCCCGAGTTTGTCCCCACTCCCAAAGTTATCGTAGGGCAGACGAAACGCCCTTCTCCTGCTCCTTCTGTAACCGCCGCACCAGTCGCTCCAGTCCAAAGACACACTTTAGGAGAGATGAAAAGGGCCTCAGCAGCAAAAATACTCTTGCCACCGCCTGTAGGAGAAGATAGCACACCTGAACTGGAAGCTCCTGCTGCCCCCGAACAAAGCACAACACCTGAATTAGAAGATCCTATTCCAGAAACTATTAAAACACCTTTTGAGCGGCCGCGGCTAACTTTAGGGACAGCAAAGTCTTTAGCAAAAAGTATTCCACCAGCCGACCTGGCGTCGGCACAAAGTCTTTCTGATACCCAGCCAAAGAAATCTTTAGCCGATGCACTGAAAAAGAAAGAATCGACCGCGCTCCCCGTATCCGCACCAGTTGTAGTAGAGCAGCCGCTTCCTGTCGCTCGGCCAAAGATCCCCTTAGCAGCCGCCATGAAAAAGAGAGAGTCAGTTGTGGCTGCAACCTCTGTGTTACCCCCACCACCTCTGCCGCCCGCTCCACCATCTTCTAATAGCAATTCCAGCGAAGCCTCTAATAGCAATTCCAGCAACTATGACAATGAGTCACCTAGCGAATCTTATGATAATGACAACAATTATGACGACAATAATTCCAGCAACTACGAAAGTGAACCCGAAAACAACAACGAAGACCCAGAAACAGCCGAAGACCGCGAGCGCAGAGCCGCCAATTTACTAAAGCGTCTAGGCTTCTAGGCGAATCATACATCCATCCATCTGTTCACCATCAGACTCAGATTCTTCTTCACCATCGTGACCCGCTCCGCCATCCTCAAAGATCACAGGCACCGCCCGCGAATTTCCGCGCGCCACCGCCGCGCGCCGACATTCGATCATAGCAGCCACCTCGTCATCCATGCGATTTAAGCGCATACGCTTATATCCCTTGGCATCAGGGTGCATAATCACCAAATACATGTCCGCCACATCGAGTCCATAATAGGTCTCCAATATCCACCTATATACATTGAGCTGCAAACTATAATGCCAGTAATTGCAATCAGGAAGATGGGCCAGTGGCCCGAGGCCTCGCTGGAAATTATTCGACGTCTTGATTTCCTTCGACCGCTTCCAATCATAAATAAGGAAGCGCCCATCCGAACGCCGGCGGAAAATCCCGTCAATACTGCCGGCCAACTTAATCTCTTCCACCCACACCTCCCACTCCATGCGGTAAGGCTCCAGGTCGGCGCCATGGTCGCGCCAGAAATCGAGGAAATAGGACCACTCGCGTGTCTCCTTGACGGCCTCAGGAATCAAGTCATGTGCATCATTCATGAACATCTCAATCCCTAAATGCATTTCCGTGCCGGCACCCGATGCTGCCGCGCCGTTCGCCTCCCACTGCGCCTTAATTGCAGCCGGCGTCATTCCATAATATTTGCTCTGGGGCCATTTGGGTGATGACATCATTTTCGCAATGATCTCATCAGGGTTGAAATGCCCGAAGAATGCGTGGAGAAATCCTGTGCAGCTGATGTAGCCTTCTGATGTGCCCTTCACCGTATAAATGTGAGTGGGTTCGTCAAAATGAATGTGGGCATCGCGCGGATGACGGTTTACGACTGCGAGGCGTTGCCAAGGAAGGGGCATTTAGGAGTATATGTGGCTTGGTGTAAAAAATAATTACAGTTGTTACAAATCAATTTTCACGGTTAGGTCTCAAATGTGAAACCGGCGGCCTCCATGATAAACACACCCACCTTATTTTCACCATCAATCTGCCCACGGGTCTTCACAAACTTTCCGCCGAGTTCAGATCCAGCCGACGCCACATAGTTGAGCAGATACTTGCCCTGGTCGCGCGCAGCATCCACAATCTTGCGGAAGCGTGCATCGCGAGCATAACGCTGAGCCAGGGCGTCGCGCAACAGGTTATCCTTCATCGCTGCCCAGCGCGTCTCGTCAACGGTTGTCTTGTAGCGGCGCAGCGCGCCAGGCTTCATCTCCTCATAAATGCGCTTCACTTCGTCCGCGAGCAACTCCTGGTCGCGCTCATAACTGATTGCACGTCCACCGACGGCTGATTCCTGCTGGCGAATTCCCAGCATATCTGTGTGAATAATACCAGTGCGACTGAAGATGGTCTCGGCTAGGCGTGGCATATTGGAGGCCAACTTGAACTTCATGCCGGCCATATAATGCTCAATGGTCGGGTAACGGACTTCCTTCTCGGCACCTGTATCGGGATCAGCCATGCGGTCCACAATTTCGAACGGCGAACCAGTCGCCAGCCAGGCGCGAGAGCCAGTATCGCCGATACCGAGAGGATCGTCGGCCGGTGCCTGCAAGAAGAAGTTGAAGACCTGACCAGCGACAAATTTCTTCATGCGCGATGCAGCCGCTACGGGAATTGTGCGAGGTTTTGCTGGCTCATCGGGTCCACCGGGCCCACCTTCTGTAGGGGCCACGGTGATTCGGCGAGTAACGGCCAGAGGTTCCGCAATTACTTCAGGAGCCGCCACGCCCGTTTCAGCAGGAATTGCTGCAGCCCTGGTTTCCACTCGCACCTCAGGAGACGCCGCCGCCTCCCGTGCAGCCGTCAGAACTTCCTCGGGAATTGCACTTAGGACTTTGCGGGTGCGTGCCTGGAGGGCCTTGGTAGTCGCGGCAGCCATCGCATTCGCGGGCAGAACGGCCGTCGCAGCCGCCGCCGCCGCGGCCGAAGCCGCATTCAGAGCATCCACCTGGGCCGCCGCCTCTGCATCCAGCACAGCCCGTGTTGCATCATCGATCTCCACGGGACCAGCCAAGCCGGTCCGCTTGAAGATAAACCAGCGGTTCAGGAAGGAGAAGTCACGCGCCGCCGCAGACATCGGGTATTTCTTGCCCGCCTTCGCCGCCATCTTATAGGACACCTCGAACATGTTCGAACTCTGCACGAGCCCAATCGACTGCGCCTCCTCATCACTGAGGAGTTCCAGACCGACCCGCTTCAACTTCTTGACGAGCAGTTTGAACGGCACAAGATACTCCGTGTGCGCCGAGCCGATGCTGAGGAATTCCACGTCAATCGCGAGTCCGAGCGAATCATTCGTATCCGTCAACTCGCCCTTCGAATACCGCTTACGAATCGTCCACAGCGGCACATCACCATCCATACCCTGCTTCACACCATCTAATTGCAGACCATCCAGGAGTTTGAACACCTCCTCGCCGTCGAAGCAGCAGCCGACGAAGTAGCCGCCTACCGCGACTGTATCGGACAAGTTCTGAATGAACCCGCTCAACTTCTCGTCGCTCTCGAAGAAGTAATGGAGTGAGAACATGCAGGCGGCCACATCGACACCCTTCGCCAACGTCCCCGCAACAGCCGGCGATTCGACCCATGCAGGAATCGCGCCACGTGGAGGGAATTTCCCGAAGACTGTGCGGAGAATGTCGCCCTCTTCCGTGGTGGCCCCCGCCGATCCGTCGACGAGGGGCTTGGAGGAGTCGGCGATGGCGAACACCATAGGAGGCACAGCCTCGCGACCGCGCTTCACCATCATGTTCAAATATCTCCTAAATGCACCACCGTCAGGATCGCGGATATTTTCACCCGCAATGTCCACACCGAGAACGAAGCGCACATCACTGTGGATCCACTTATGGATGTCTCCTGCACGACCACATGACATGTCGAGGATGGCACGGCGACCGCCGCGCAGGGTCGTGCCGAGCAAGATAGTATCCTTAATCCATTCGTTGTGGAAGGACCGCAGACCCTTCACGCGCACCATATTTTCATCGGACGCAGTTGGGTCGTAATATTTCTTGCCGATGAATTCGGCGCGGCTCTCCACAAGCCCCTCGATTTCGGACTCTAGTGGCTCCTCGGCGCCGGTCGAAATCATATGCTGGGTGACCGGGTCATGAATGGATGCCCACACATCATTGGCGACCATATCGGCATTCATCGTGTTTGCCAGGGTTTTCCGTTGGAGGCGCTCCGTCTTGTCGTGGCGAATGCGCGCAGGGATCCAGCGCCAACCTGGTTTGCGCGAAATATCGTAACGCATTTCCACAATGCAATTGTTCTGAATGGGTTCACCGGCCTCAGTATACACATTCTCGTCGCCAGTTTCACCGTCCATTTCGACGGCCGCATATGCGGTGCTGGCGAGTGTATCAGGGAAGTCAATGGGATTGAAGATGGCCGGCTTGGACTTCCCCTTGCGCTGCTCGCGCTGGCCAGGTAACTCCCCGCCCATAAGCACAGTTAGGCGCGGGTCGACGTAGGCAGGGTCGCTGGAACTTTTCACATAAAGACGCATGGTCTTGTAGCGGAGAATATCGCCAGTCTCAGGATTGAAGCCGGCTGTTATGCGATCCGCATTGAGATTGTCGCTGTCCTTCTC
>JACCDP010071965.1_pt1 | contig 126050 bp, 126 predicted proteins | sample 7445841 | NCBI WGS metagenome assembly JACCDP01 (sample SAMN15323441, study PRJNA562643) | freshwater metagenome | isolation source: river surface water | place: USA:Blue River Watershed | collected 2017-08-17
AGAACTAATTAAACAGAAAAAATGAAAACAATAACAATTAGATTTGTACACAGAGTAAAAACTCATGATTACCTGATACAGAAATATACTTTCTTTGGTTGGAAGTATATAAAGTATTCTCAAATGGGAGGCTTTGGAGATAGTATAGATTTTCTCTACTGCAAAGACACAAAAGAAGAACTATTAAAAGAAGTTCTTGAAGATCACTATAAAATGGATAAAAGATTTGTAAAGATTATTGAATACCCAGAACTTAAACATTATTAGCATGGAGCACAAAATTATAAACACAGGAGATTATCTGCTAATAGTAGATGACTCAGAGATTAAAGGAGGTGATTGGTACATAGATTTAAACTTAAAACAAATATTTTCTAAATCTAATCCACAGATTAGTAAAATAGATTGGCAGAAAAAAATCATATCTCATTTACCACTCAACAACTCAACAATACTTGAAGGTGTAGATTTATTACCACCTATTGAGGATGGTGTTGAGGAGTTGGCTAATACAATGTTTAGGAATAAGATTGATAGCTTAGAAGAAACACACTCTGATTACATTTTAGGAGTTACAGAAGGGTACAACAAAGCCAAAGAGAAGTATAAGTACACAGAGGAGAATTTAAAAGATATTTGGGAATATGTTAAAAATAATAGAGTTACATATAAAGAATATTTACAATCCCTCCAACAACCAAAATATCCTATTGGGTTTGAGAGTGAGATGGTATGTAGAAATCTAGGATGCATGAAGATGATATTAAATGGAGAAAACTCTGTTTGTTGTGGTGATAATATGGAACCTAAAACAATAACTAACTCACAAGGTCTTATTCAATGGATAGGAGAATATATTTATGACTAAAGAAGAATTTATAGCCTCCTATTTAAACAAAAGTAGGAGGTTAAAAAACCACAACTTGCCTTATGGTATGGAGTATCTTAGCTTAGTATCACAGGTAGAAGAAGATGCTGAAAAGAAGTATAAATCTTATATTAAAAAACAACAAAAGAATGAAACTAATAACAGATAATGCTTTTGACAAAGCTTGGAAGAAGTCATGTCCTACTTGTGAACCACAACAAGTTAATAGTATACTATGGTTTAGAGAACAGTGTGATACTTGCGATCAGCAAGAGTTAAAAAATGCACTAGCTCTATTAAGATACATGAAAGGAGTAGAAGATGCATTACATGGTAGACAAAGTAACTAAAAACAATTGACTATGAAAACTAAAGAAGAAATATTAGACCAAGTAAATTTTTTCATAACTCCAGAAAAGAAACAACAAATATTGGTTGCTATGGAGGAGTATGCTACTCAATGCCAAGAAGATAATAAGGATAAGAAATATACAGAGAAAGATATGGAAAAAGCCTTTATTGCTGGTGGTAAATTAGCTAGAAATATTGAAAATCCAGGATTTAATGATTTTATTAACTCACTAAACAAACAAGACAAATGAAAAAACTATTATTGATATTAACAATTATCATATCTCTTACAGGGTGTAAGAGTTGTGTATCTAACTATGAACAAAGAAAAGCTGGTGTGCAAAAGGTTTGTCCCAAGTGTATCTACACAGTTAGTGAGAACATGCACATAGCACAAGACACTAGTAAAAATCCTAACATAGTATACAGAGTATACTTTTGTACTGGTGGTATTTATTACAATGCTTGGGATGTAGATCATCTAACTAAAATACAATAACATGAAAAATATTATAAAAAACTTAGTAACCAAAATTTTACAACTAGATACTGCAACTACAATATCAAAAGTTTTATTTTCATTAACTGTTATTTCTATAACAACATATTTTGTTCTTATGATAATTAAGCTGATGTATACATGGTAAAAAATTAACCAATGGAAGAATGTAAATATATTTTTAGACATAGATATACTAAAGCTAAATTGATATGTATATCAGAAAGTGATCAAAAAGCTATACTAACTTTAGGAACATTATGTCAAACAGTTATGGACTGGGACATGAGAAAATATAAGTCTAAATCTAGTAAAAAGAAAAAACTTAAAAAACTGAAGGATAATGGTAGAGAAAGTAACTAGAAAGTCTATGGTCATAAGACCATCTGGCAGATCAACTGATTTTATCTCACCTAGCTTTGGACATGGCTGTTTGTATAACTGTAGTTATTGCTATATGAAAAGACATAAACCAGAAGGTTTAGATATAGCAACCAACACAGCAGATATATTAACAGCCATTGACCATCATGTATGGTTTGCAGATGTAGAAAAACCTAATCAAACACATGATGAGTATGTTACGTATGACATATCATGTAATGAGGATTTTGCTTTACATCTTAAACACCATAAATGGAAGAAGATATTTGCTTTCTTTAGAGAGCACCCAAAAGCTATGGGTAGTTTTGCTACCAAGTATGTAAACAAAGATTTGTATAAGTTTAACCCTAAAGGTAAAATAAGAATAAGATACAGTTTAATGCCTGAAAAGTATGCTGATATCTTAGAACCAAATACAAGTACTTTAAGAGAAAAACTTATTTCTATACCTAGTTTAATAGCAAGAGGTTATGAAGTTCATTTTAACTTTAGTCCTGTAATAGTAAATGATGATTGGTTAGAAGAGTATAAAAAACTCTTTAAGATTATAGATATTTACTTAAACGTGACACCACAAGTTAAGCCATTTATAAAAGCAGAAGTAATATTTCTTACCCACAATGATGGTAAGCATCAGTACAATTTGACAAATAAACTACCAGGAGAAAATCTACTTTGGAAACCTAAAATACAAGAATCCAAAGTATCTGAGTATGGTGGTATAAACATTAGGTATAAACATGATCTTAAAGCTGAATACATAAAACAGTGGACAGAATTACATGATGAAATAATACCTTGGAATACAATTAGATACATTTTTTAAACAAAATGAAATGAACAAAACAGAATTTTTTGAAAAGTATGGTGTTAATTTAGTAGTTTCTTGTACAGATTCTCCAGAATTTGGTGATTACTTATTTTTACATCCTGAAGAAATTGACATTGTAAAACAATATGACAATAATAAGTTTCAAGTTGTATCTGTACATGAAACAGAAGATGGTAATGATTTTATAGATTTAACAGAACCTTGTGATTTTGGTGAACAACACCACAAATATGGGTATTTTGTAATAGCAAAAAAATAAGACATATGCTGGTGGGGTAAGCATTGCAACAGAATGTCCCATTCATACTATATTGTAGTATGTTGTAAAGGTTGCAGTAATAAAGTGGTGGAATTGGTAGACACAGGGTGTGAGATAAAGTTGAAATTAAGTAAGTTGATGTTAGTTTGATACTGAAAAAGAGTAAATCAGAATCCCGAATATTCTCACGTGCAGGTTCGAGTCCTGTCTTTATTACAAAGCTGACAACCCAGTGATTGGTATCTGAGGCTAAGATACAAGTTGTTGACCACTTGGAAAGACAAGTATGTGTTGTTCCCTTGAGAAAGGAATAGTTTTAAAAAGAGAATGTAAGCAGAGTTTGTGCATGTGCTTTCTACAACACAGAGGACTTCTCATCCTTACTCGGTGTACCCAAAGTATAATAGGGTGCTATTGGTCTCTGAAGAAAAGGGAACACGGTTAGCTGCAAGATAAGCTATGACTGCTGGAAAGACAGCACTTTAGTTAGGTAGAGTAAAAGTAACTCATGGGTGAGTATGGTAACATAGTAATATGTGAAGTCAAAAGACCAAGAAACAGGGGCAGTACCTGTCCTAACTACGAATCAAGAGTCAACTAATCAGAGCCAGACATGGTAGGTGAAAGTATGTTTTAGATGAAAATCTTTAATAAAAATCCAGTTCCATAAGCGCCAGTATTTTTTGAAGTTCTTGTTGACTACCAAGAAAGATTGGGATACTCCAAAACATTGAGGAGTTTAAATAAAATATACGCAGTAATGTGTAACGTGTTGTTCCCTTGAGCAAGGAATATTCTGTGAAGAAAATAGCAGAATTTTTACAACGCGAATGAGTGCTCAGCCAGACCCTACTTATACATCAGTGAATAGTGAACAAACCAGAAATACTCTTAGTAATAAGACGTTATGCTGCTGTCACTTCCCACAATGCTTTTGGTATAAAAGGGTGCTAAAAACTAAACTAAAAAAATCTCAATGAGTTGCCTGCAGGGAATAGATCTGTGGACACTGGGAAAGACTAGATTTTTAAAAACTAAACAAAACAAAAAATGAAAACAGCCACAAGAAAAAAAACAAAAACAATCACTGAAGTTGTCATAGGACACGTTGGTGTAGATTCAGGACAATTAATGATTTGTGATCCATGCTATATTGATAGTGAATGGGAGCATGAAGAATTTGAAGACTTTAGAGTGCATGAGCACAAAGTGACAAAAGAACGCTTGACGTTTGGTAAAGATTTTGGAAACTATGAAGAAGTTATACATAAGTATGGTAAGAACATGAATCAATTACTTGAAACTGATGAATGGATTGATGTAGAAAGACCTGCTTCTAAGTATGGATTTAGTTATAATGCTTGTGCAAAAGCAACATTATCTGAACAAGGACATGGTGAACTTAGATTTAGACTAGGACATGCTGGTGCTGGTTTAGCATTTGGAACAGCATATGGCGATGGTGTGTATCCTGTTATTGCTACTTATAAAAAAGGCGTAATAAAATCTGTAAGAGTTGAATTTTTCTAAAACTAAAAAAAATGATTTTTAAAGTAGGACAAAGAGTTTACTGGAATGATCCAGCAGAAGAAACTTCTGGTGTATATGTTTTAACAGAAATAATAAGTGATGATATTGACAATGCAACTATAGTGCGTATTACAAATGAATACTCAGAAGCAGAAGTTTTTACACATGAGTTACTATGGTTAGATGAAGTTTATGTATGTAATAATTGTGGTGGATTTAATCTTGAGCATGTGATATGGGCTAAGCTTAATGAACGAAAAGTTGTTATGACTGATGTATATGACGAAGAAAAATATTTTTGTGTTGATTGTGCTGAAACTCATTATTGTACACCAACAAAATATTTAGATTATGAAAAAAATAAAAAACCATAAAGATGTCAAAAATTAAAATTGAAAAAAAACCATTTGCTGAAACTTTGTTTTATGCAGGTACTTATACCTGTGACATGTCTGAAGATGAAAATGTTGCAAGTATAAAAGACTTTGAGTTCACTGTTATTTTGGATATTAATAACAACAATGATTTTTATGATGTTAGTGACATATCATGGACAGATGGAGAACCAAGAGATGTAGAAATAGCAACAGAAAAAATTAGAGAGTATTTTAATGATTTAGTATTACAATGAGTACAACCTATAACCTAGAATTGCAAAGTGCAATAGAAGATTTTAAATCTGATTGTAACAGATTGGGTCAAGATTTAATGAAAAATGTAAAGTCTTTACCTGTTACTGTAGCATTTTTAATACAAATGCCTGACAACAAATTTGCATGTGCTGTAATAGGAGATGCACATGATTTTTATGACAAAAACAACAAGCAAAAGTTTGTTAACTACATGCAGACAATGATTAAAGCAGCACGACCTGTTGCATTATGTGTATTGTCAGAAGCATGGATGGTAAAACGTGATAAAGACAAAGTTAAAGATTTCAATATTGCTGTTTCTGAAGAACCAGATAGAAAAGAAGTTATAATTGTACAGATTGAAACATTTAAAGATGCTTCTGTTTATATCTATGACATAATTAGAAATGGTGATAATGTAGATTTAAAACTTGATGTTGACCACATTGAAGTGGATAAGAAAAATACAGATGGTATTTTTTCAAACCTGCTCAAAGAAAACTATGACAAATTACATGAAGAATTCATGAGTAACATTAACAAATCTAAAAACTAAAAACATGGACATTGCAATCAACAAAAAACAGTATCTTCTTAAGGAAGAATTTGTAAACAGTGATGGAGTTACAGAAACTGTAAAAGTAAATCTTATTATAGATGAAACTAATAAAACGTATGAAGTTACGCCTGGTGATCATCAATCTGAATTTGTTTTCAAATCAAGATCATTAGCCAAAGATGTTGGTCCTAAGTGGGCTGCTATAGGTAAACTGATATACAGTGCAATTAGTTTTGCTAACTCAGATTTAGGTATTACTACAACAGAGTAACATGGATTTTGAACTGAATTTGTTAAAGCAAAGATTTCATGAAGCAACAAGTTCACTGACACTTGCACAGTGGCGTATAATCAGAAATCAAGATTACTTTTTATCTGATTATATGCCACCAAGAGAGGCACTTATACATAAACTTGAAAGAGTAATGTATTATAAGCAGAACAAAACTATTAAACCTTATAGTCCTGCAAAAGTAAAAGAAATGGCAGAAGAATTTGAAAGTAAAAACAAAAAATCAATTTTATGAAAAAGTTAGTAGTAATAAGCTATACTGATGGAAAAGTAAATGTTTATCCATATGATGAAAACATATGGGAATCACCAGAAGATTATACTGTAGATGGTTCTCATGTTATTGACAGCAATTGTTGCTGGATTGTAGTAGATGATTTAGAAATTAAAGTTCACTAATATGTCACATCCATTGCACCACAGCATCTCCTCTGTTAAGAAGTGGGGAGGAACAGTAGATGACTATTTACCAATTCATAGTTGGTTTGATGAAACAAAGATGCATTATCCTGATATGCGTCACAGAGCATTACGTCATCATGCAGAAGGTATCTTCTGGTGTGAAGAAAAGTTTGGCGTATACATTGTCAATTCTAATGGTAGACAGGTTCCTGTTAGAGCCATTGGTGAGCAACACTGCATAGAAGATATAGGATTTATTCCTACAATCAAAGACTATTTAGATAATATGAATATAGTCAACTGGATGTATAAACCAGGCGAAGGCAGAAAAGTTCTTAAAGAGATAGAAAGAGAAAAGTTAGATTTTATTAATAATGAAAAAGCAAAATTGCCATGAAAAAAGATGAAACTGAAATGTCAGTAAAAAAAGTAATAGAATGGTGTGACAAGTTAGCAAATGAAGGAAAAGAAGTTGTAATTGGATGGGAAGGTGGTGGAGATAGTGGTTGGATTTATATACAAGCTGATGGAGAAGATGTATCTAATGAAAAAGAGGCTGACTGGTTAACAGATAGAATGTATGAAGTTCTTGACTATGGTTCATGGGCTGGTGAATACAGTGCTTCTGGTACAGCTACCTATGATCCAAAAACTAAAATGTTTGAAGGAAATGATTTTTATAGTGAGGATACAAGTGATGATCTTGATTTGAAACCTATAGATAAAGTGATTCAACTTAAAGTTCCTAAAAAACATCATTATGATAGAATTTCTATAAATCTTGATGATTGTTTGGATGGTGGACCAGCTACAATTACGCCAATTGTAAGAAATGGAATAATATCATCTGAACTTGTACAATGTCTTAATGAACAAGAAGCTCCAATTGGTGACAAAGTATATGATATATTCAGAAAAGATATGGATCCTGATATAGAAGTTATTTCTAGTTATCAAACAGAAGAATTTAACAGAAATGATTTTGCTAAAGAGACAGAAACTCACTATATTTATGAGATTACGTCATTAAATTACAGTTATAGTGATGGAACTGATAGAGATGTTTGTATTGACCTAAATGATTACATAAATGACTAAGAAAGAATTTTTAAAACAGGACTTTAGAGTAGAAGGTGTTAGTGTTTCACCAGAAGATGCCATGCGTATATGGAAAAAAATACACAAAACTTATGACAATTTTCATGAGCAAATTATTAAACCTACTAATAATGAGTTTATGAATGAGATGGGAATGCATGTCAAAAAAGAATGGGATAATGTTAAAGATATTACATCTACTGACGCATTCGCACTTAAAAATGTAGAACTTAGAAGATTGTATTTCAAAGCAATAGGTGTCATTGAAATGTTCAAAGAAATGGAACCAACATTAGTTGATACAAAAACTCTTGTTAAAAATGGCTATCGCTGGGATGAAAACAATGTAAAAGTTCCATATGAAATCAATGACAAGTATGAGTTATACAAAATAGATGGTTGTAGACTATATCCTGAAGAAAGTTCTTCTTGGCGTAGTGACAATGCTACAGTATATGCTGTTCGTTGTTGGTGTAGTACTACTGGTAGAGAGTATTGGATTTATGTTCCAAGAAATGTTGGCGAAGAAGGAAATGCACTTAACGCTATAGCATGGACAGTAAGATTAAACCATACATATCCTAAGTCTATTATTAGACAAGGTGATGTTATTTTGTATGAGCTATCTTCTAAAAGTGAAGTATTAGAAAAAAGATGGGGTAGAGAGCAATTTCATCATTTAACAGGTAAAGAATACACAGATTTAATAATTGCAACAACATGAGTACAGAAACAAAAGAAGCAAAAAAAGTATTTGGTTCTACAAGAGAACTATTACTTACACCAGGTGGTGCTGATAATAAGCACATTATGAAAAGTTCTCAGTATTTTGAGCATAGACCTCTTACTGAAGATGGTCAACTTATTGAGTTAAAAATCATGAAAGGTGAAGCAGTCATAACACATGACGAACATGACAAAGTAGTTTTAACAAAAGGTCACTATGTAAAAGCAAATCAAGTAGAGTTTGATCCTTTTGACAATAGTGTATCTTATGTATTTGATTAACACAAAAAGAAAAGGGGACTGTAAAAAGTCCCCATTCTCTTAACATCAAATCGTAATCAATTAATGAACATGAAGGATAAAGTAACAAATCCTTCTACAAATATACTGTTTTTATTTAACAAACACAGTTTTAGATTAAAATTTATAAATTTGTTCATGAACAAAATTGATTTAAAAATAAAGAAACTAGCGACAAACGCAGTTATGCCAAAATACGCTAAACCAGGAGATGCTGGTCTAGATTTAACAGCAGTATCAAAAATTGCTGATCAATTTGGTAATCTATCTTATGGAACAGGTTTAGCTGTTGAAATTCCTGAAGGTTATGTTGGTTTATTATTTCCACGCAGTAGCAATAGTAAAAAAGATTTGATACTATCAAATTGCGTAGGTGTAATAGACAGTGGCTATAGAGGAGAGTTAATAGTGAAATACAAAAAGGTAAAAGTAGATAACATTTTCTTTTCTGATAATCCTAGTTACTATGATATTGGTGAAAGAGTTGCTCAGTTAGTCATTATGGAAATACCAAATGTAACTATAATAGAAACAGATGAACTATCAGATTCAGAACGTGGAGATGGTGGTTTTGGTAGTACTGGACAATGAGAGAATTTGACTTTAAAATATCATTACTTTGCAAAAGAATTGGCATAGGACTTTTCTATGAGAAAAATGTTATTGGCAATACTAAACACCATAAGATATGTTTACATCTGATATGTCTGGACATGACGCTAACAATCTTTTTAAGAAAGCGTATCAATTGGAGAAGCTGATTAAATTTTTAAAAGCTATGAATGAAATAAATATAGAAAGTGGTCAAGTAGAAATTGTATCAGCTTGGAATAAAAGAGTTTACCTATACACTCATTCTGGTGCAAAGGGTTTAGTTGCACGTGTACATAGCACACTATCAAAAAAGAAGCGTTGGGATGATCCTGATTATCTAGCACGTATGATTTTTTGTGATATGATTCCTAAAGAAAAATGGGATTCTGATCGTGGCTTTGGTATAAGCACTGACCTATGTTCTTCAGTAAACTTACTGATAACAATTGATATTGAAAGTCAAACTATCACAATAAGTTGTTCAACTAGCAACATTGATAATGTAAAAATGACTCTCAAAGATTTTGTAGAGAATTTTTACAACAATGCTGATTTTTAGTATAGCGATATAGTACATAATAATTTTTTATTTCTTATATTTGCAAATAGCAGGTTAAGGTTATATTTCATAACTTAGAAACTTTATTATTAAAGTTTGCTGATATGTTGTACCAGTTAAAAAATGGTAGATGTATTGAGCTGACAGTTGAACAGTATTTGAGAATGTCTGATGAAGAGATTGAGAGTTTAGAATTAATTTCTTGGAGTATGCGTGTAGAAGATCCATTTGCTATTAGTGTGTTAATTTATGGTGCATCTACACAAGATGAAGAAGAATTTGATGACTATGGCGAAATTTATGAAGAAGATCTTACTGATATTCCAGATGAAGATAAATTAACTGACAGTGATTTCATTGACATTGACAATATTGAAACCTAAATCTGCTTGCAAAACAAAAACTGATGCAAGTAAAATTAAAAAAATGTGCTGGATGTAACTTGGACAAAGTTATATGGAAGAACTATCTGGGTAATAAGTACTGCAAGTCCTGCTGGCAGTCACAAGAAACACCAAAAGTACCCTCAAACAAAAAACCAATAAAACCAAAATCTGACAAAAAAGATGTGCTTGATGTATTATACAGCAAGTTACGTAAAGAGTTTTTAAATAAACCAGAAAACGCTACTTGCAGAGCGAAGTTGCAAGGATGTTTAGGCATGTTTAAGGAAAACTTAACCGTGCATCACACAAAAGGTAGAGGTAAATATTATTTAGATATGACAACCTGGATACCATTGTGTTTATCTTGCCATGAATGGGTTGAAACTCATCCAAAAGAAGCAAGAGAAATGAATTTATCACAATCAAAACTAACGTGAAATGAAAAAATTTGTTGGCTACTACATCATTGGTGCTGCTAATGAACAAGAGGCACAAGATGAAAAAGGACTATTATTATGGTCAGTAAAAAAACCTAATTTAATCTCAAGACTATTTAACAAATGGTTATTGAACTTATACTGGGTAGATAAAGAGAAAGTCCTTGAGGAAAAAGGATTTAGAACTCAAAGAAATAAAGATACACAAATCTATAAGGTAGGACCTTCTAGAAACAGAGAAGACAATGAAAAAAAGAGATTTAGTTCAAGAAGAAGCTCTGGAGGCAGTCAGGGGGAAGCGTAAAGCTGGATTAGGTATATCTGTTGGTGTAGGTAAAACTTTAATAGGACTAAAGTATCTTGATGAAATGCATGCATCATGTATGTTTAAGAGATACCTTATTGTTGCACCTAAAGTTTCCATTTACAAAAGCTGGAAAGATGAGGCAGAAAAACATGGCATGGGCCATCTTATTCCTCATATGCATTTTACAACTTATAGGTCGTTACCAAATGCTGATAAAAATTATGATGCTGTCATTCTTGATGAGTGTCATAGTTTAAAATTTAGTCATGACTATTGGTTAGCAACCTATGGTGGTAGAATACTAGGACTAACAGGTACTCCTCCAAGATATAAGGTTTCTGAGAAAGGTAAAATGGTAAGTATATTTTGTCCAATCGTTTATTCTTATATCACAAACAACGCTGTTGATGATGAAATCTTAAATGACTATAAGATTTTAGTTCACATGCTACCACTAAACAAAGAAAGAACCATGCGTGTTAAAAAACGTGATGGTGGATTCTTTATGAATAGTGAGCAACAAGCATATGGATATTGGTGTAGTAAATTAGAAAAACCAATGTCACCTAAAGATGTGCAAATGACAAGAATAATGCGTATGAAAGCTATGATGGCTTTTCCTTCAAAAGAAGTTTATGCTAAGAACTTACTTAACATGATACATGAGAAATGTATTGTGTTTTGTAATACCACTGAGCAAGCTGATTATGTATCTAGCAAAAGCTACCATAGTAAAAATCCTGATAGTGAAATGAATCTACAAGATTTTAAAGATGGAAACATAACCAAGTTATCATGTGTTCAACAACTAAATGAAGGTGTAAATATACCAAACCTAAAGTCTGGTATTATTCTTCACTCATATAGTAATGAACGTCAAAGCAGCCAACGCATTGGTAGATTACTTAGATTAAATCCTAAAGAAAAAGCAACCATACATATCTTAGCGTATAAAGACACTGTTGATATGGATTGGGTTGCTGAAGCTCTTAAAGATATAGATCCTGAGAAAATAATTTATACTGATTCTTCTAACTATGCATAATGTAAACATCAAAGTTAAAATACAACCTGATGGTTCTTTAATACCTGCATCAGCAAATGATGTAAGTAAATTAAAATTATTCAACATGGGTATTGATAAATCTAACCCTCATGAGATAGATTGTTATATTACACTTGTTGTTAATAGTGATGACAAAACTGCTGGACAATTAGCAAAAGTCCATGCACTTATTAGAGAGATATCAAATTCTACAGGACATTCTTTTGATGAAATCAAAACTATAATAAAAGAAAGAGCTGGTTTAACCACCAGCTCTGATCTTAAAAGTTTTGCAGACTGTAATAAGAAAGAAATGTCTGACGCAATTGAACAATGTATTGTTCTAGGTAATGAACTAGGAATATATTTGTATTAGTTTTTTTGAGCTTGTTCTTCAGCTTGAGCCTGTAATCTTTCTTCTGCTTTAAGAATTAGTTCACGAGCTTCTGCAACAGTCATTTTGTCAATCAAATTTTCAGCACGTGCGTTCTTTTCAAATTCTTTACATAGGATAAGTAAGGTTTCATAGTTGTACATCCAAGGTTCATTAGCTCTTTTTTCAGAAATAGCTTTATGAGATTCTTGAATTTCAGCAACTGTCTTTCCTTCTAAAAGAAAAGCAATTACTTGCTGAATGCGTTTGTAATAACCTGTGCTCATTTGTATTGATACAATGGCATTTTCTTTAATGATGTCAATCATTTGATCATCTGCTCCGTTAGGTAAAAATGGATTGGGTTTTTCTTGTTCTGACATAATGTTAAGATTTATAAATTAATGTTTGCAAATTTAATAAAAAAATGAGTAACTCTCCACAGACTAAAAAATTAAATCCTGAAGAAGTTGGATTAGCAATGTATAAGATTCTAAAAGATTCTAATACAGGTTGGCACAATATTCTCAAAGGATTTTTACTATCTGGTGATTTTTTGAAGATAATAAAAACACTAGAAGAACTTGTAAAAGATGACAAGAGATTTACACCTCCTTTAAAAGATGTGTTTAGAGCATTTACTGCATGCTCGCATGATGACCTAAAAGTAATCATTGTTGGTCAAGATCCATATCCACAATTAGGTGTCGCTGATGGTATTGCATTTAGTTGTAGTAAAACTGATAAGAAAGAAGCATCTCTTCGTTATATACATGGTGCAATAGCAAAAACTGTATACAACAATGAAGTTGATCCTGCATTACTATCTAATGATTTATCTGGATGGTCAAAACAAGGTGTGTTAATGCTTAATACATCTTTGACAACAGAAGTTGGAAAGATAGGTAAACACTATGATATATGGAGTCCATTTATAACTTATCTTATTGATATGTTAAAGAATGATACTTCATCTTATGTGTGGGTTTTGCTTGGTAAAAAGTCGCAAGAACTTGAAGATTTGATAGGAGATAACCATACAATTCTTAAAGCAAGTCACCCAGCTTCTGCTGCTTATGCAAAAGCAAAAGAATGGGATTGCAGTAACGTATTCAATAACATAAACTTACACTTAAAACAGAATAAACTACCTGAAATCATTTGGTAAAAAATTTTGTTTTTTGTATATTTGCATATCAAATCGTAATAATGTTTAAAAGTAACCCTGATGGAATATCAACAGGTAGTGGACCTGTTTCCCATATACCAAAGCAAAAACCATGGCGAAAATACAGTGAAATCCTAGAGGAAAGTCTTGAGTATGTAGCAAGAAGAGCAAGAAAACAAATTAAGTCTCTTAAAACTTCATGGCCAGGATTCAACAACATAGGATTGAATGGTATAGAGTGGCAATCACTCTACGTTTTAGCAGCAAGACCTGGAGTAGGTAAGACTTTAATATCTGCAACAATCGCAAGAGATTTGCAAACATTAAACAAAGACCAAGACTTCATGGTATTGCATTTCCAATTTGAAATGTTAGGAAGAAATATGGGCGTGCGTGAGTTATCCGCGTCCAATAACCTTAACATTAGATACCTGCAATCTGCAGATGATGACGGTATGCCTCCTTTGACTAAGGGGGATTATGAAAAACTTGAACGATATGTAAAAGCTCAAGGTGGAAGGAATGAATACGTCATAGACAGAGCTATGAACGTAAATCAAATGGCAGATTCCATTAAGACTTTTTATGAGGAGTTTAAGAAACCTATGGTGGTCACTTTAGACCATACACTTTTGGTAAGGCAAGCAGCTACTGAAAACAGTAAACAGCTTACTTTGCAAAATCTAGCAACCATGTTGACTGAGACAAAAAACAAGTACCCTGTTACATTCATTGTCTTGACTCAGTTAAACAGAGAAATAGATAACGCAGAACGTCAGAAGCCAGGTAAGTTAGATAACTTTCCTACAGAAGCTGATGTTTATGGTAGCGATTATCTTTTACAATGTGCAGATGTGATGATAGCGTATAACAGGCCAGCCAAGTATAACATAACCAGGTATGGTCCACAAAAGTTTATTATCACTCCAAGTGACAAATATCTACTAGCGATGCATGTTCTCAAAAACAGGTTTGGAGAAACAAGTATTCAATGGTATAGAGCTGATTATGCAAAGATGTCTGTAGACGAAACAGTAGAGCCATCAAAAGAACCATTTACAAAGTAAAATTTAGAAAAATGAGTAATTTTAAAAGCACAGAGCAACCAAAGAGACACATCAAAGAAATCTCTGCTGACTATTATCCATTTTGGCAAACGTATTTTGACAACGAAGGAATTACAAATCCTAAGTTTGGTGCAAAATTATGCTACATGGGTAAAGAATTTAGTGAAGAGAGAGTTGAATGTGTACGATTCTGGCCAAGTGAGTTATCATCTGGCAAAGATTTTTATGTAGAGTTATTTGATTGGGATCAAGAACACTATGATCGCAAGAACAGAAAGCTTTATAGATTGACTAATAATCCAAATTGGAAACTTAACACTAACAAGTATGTAGAAGTAGAAAGCAGTGCTGAATCTAGTACATATGCAGTAAGATTAAGTGATTTAGAATTAGTCAACGTAACACCAGTTACAGCAGCTTATGCTGAAATCAAAAATAACAATCCTGGATTGTTAGAGATAGGTAGTGATGAACCTAATTTTGATGATATGTTTTCTGAGAAAGAAGATTGTCATCAAAGTGCAATGACAATGCGTGATCATTACTGCATAACTCACAATGTGCCTTTCTCAAATAAACCTTGGTTAAATGAATTAATTAAAAACGCTATTGCATGGCAGCAGAAAAATCAGAAGTAAAACCTGGAGGCATTGTGCTTCCTACCCAGAAAGTTAAAGCTGAGTCTAAAAGTCCAAAGAATATGGTCATTTTTAGTAAGCCAAAAGTAGGTAAAACTACATTGTTATCTCAGCTAGATAACTGTTTAATTATTGACTTAGAAGATGGTAGTGATTATGTAGATGCATTGAAGATAAAAGCTTCAAGTGTTGCTGACATTGTAAACATTGGTAATGCTATTATTAAGGCAGAAAAACCTTATAAGTACATTGCTGTTGATACAATTACTGCACTAGAAACCATTTGTTTACCTTATGCAGAAGAGTTATACTCTAAAAGCTTAATGGGTAAGAAATGGTTTACAGAAGGTAAACAGCAATATGGTAGTCTACTTAACATGCCAAATGGATCAGGTTATCCATGGCTAAGACAAGCCTTTGAAAAAGTTTTGAATTACATTAAAACTCTTGCTCCACATGTAATATTTGTGGGACATATAAAGGACACTCTATTAGAAAAAAATGGTGCAGAGTTTAATTCACTTGACCTTGATTTAACAGGAAAATTAAAACGTATAACAACATCTAACTCAGATGCTATTGGTTATATATACAGAAAAGGTAAGAAAAACATTTTAAGTTTTATTACCACTGACGAAATTGCTTGTGGCGCGCGTCCAGAGCACCTAAGAAATCAAGAGATAGTAATATCTGAAACAAATGAAGAAGGTAAAATAGTTTCACACTGGGACAAAGTTTACATTGATTAATAATTAAAAAACAAAAAGTTATGTTTAAATCTAGCGATTACAAAGAAAACAAAGGAGGTTCAATTCCTAAAATCTTACAACCTGGTACACAGTATTGTAGAATTCTTGATGTTAAATTGGATATTCCTCCTTACAAGAAAGAAGGATATTTTGTTGTACTAAAACTTGAAGGTGTTGACCAAGGAGATGAGTTTAAAGGACTTGAGATTGACAAAAACAATCCAAGTTTAGGAAACTACAGAGGTCAAGTGGCAAATGTTAAGAATGGTCAGTACTGTTTTAGTGATTATGTTTACAATGGTAAACTAATCAAACGTGATAACCAAATTTACAACTGGATGAATAATCTTGCAAAACAAATGGGTGTTCTTGATAAGATGAACAAAGCTGGTGTAGAAGGTGAAACCATTGAGGATTATGTACAAGGTGTTAGAAAATACCTTATTGATCCTGAGTTATGGGGTTATTTTACTGTAGGTGGTTCTGAATATTTCAATGAAGGATATTCTAATCCTAACTATAGATTGTTTTTCCCTAAAACACAAAAGCAGACATATCCTTTTAGTTTAACAAAAGAGTCTGCAACATTTGTAGAATTTGATAGCGAAGCTCACATCATTCGTGCAAAAGCAGATGATGCTGAAAAAGCAAAAGAAAGTGCAACACCTGTTGACAGTTTTGAACCTCAATCTGATGCGTCTACGTCACTTGGAAATGACATAGATATCACAAGAGCTGGGGACAGTGACATGGAGTTGCCATTTAGTTAATTAGAGTTAACCAAATGAATAAGGGGTGAGTAATTCTCACCCTTTATTTTTTTATTTAGTTTTGTAAAATGTTTTCAAGTAAAAAGAGTATACATTCAATACAAAATATACCATCGCAGTGGGTCTATAAACATTATCTAAATCTTACAGATGACATGTTTACCAGAACCATAAGAATCAAGAGTATTTTTAATCCTAATGACAAGACGCCTTCCATGTTTATTTATCATGAAAAGACAAATAACAAATGGTTGTATAAGTGTCATTCTACTGGCAAATTTGGTGATGCCATAAATCTGGTAGAAGGATTGTTTAGTTTATCTTATTCAGATGCATGTGGTAAAATTGTAACAGATTATTACAACTCTGACAAATCTGATAACTCTGAAATAAATTTTGCAAGTTTAAACAACACAAAATGGATAATTCAAGATTATACTACTAGACAATGGACAAAAGCAGATGCTGCTTATTGGCTACAGTATAATATAGGTAGTAGTTTATTGAGAAAATATAATGTTTTGCCACTGCAAAGCTATGAGTTATGTCAAGTAGACTTAACCACAAACATAGTAACAAGATGTCTTAAGTTTGAGAATGTTGGATTATGTTATGGATATTTTACTCAAGAAAATGAACTCTATAAAATTTATTGTCCTAAAAATAAATCACAAAAGTTTATTTCATTAGAATCTGTACTTCAAGGTATAGATCAGTTAGAGTATCATGACACAATGATTATAACAAAATCATTGAAGGATATTATGGCTATTAAGAGTTTAGGTTTTAGAGTAGATTGTATTGCGCCTCCAAGTGAAACGTCAAAACTTAAACCTGAAATCATTGACTTATGGTTAAAGAAAAACTATAAGCACGTTATTGTTTACATGGATAGTGATATAGCTGGTATTAATGCTATGAAATACTATAATGAAAAATTCAATCTTCCTTTTGTTTACTTACCAAAAGAAAAAGATATCAGCGATGTTATTAAAAACCATGGTGTAAAAGAAGCACTTCAGGAATTATATCCAAAAGTTCAGAACGCAATTGATAAATATTTACAAAATAATTTGTAGATTTGTGCAACATCAAATTTTATGAATCATTGGATATTTAAAGCACCATCTGGCTTACAGCGTACAATTGAATCTGTTGAAGATTTGCCAAATTACAAAGATGCAATAGGCTTTGTTTACATAATTACCAACACTATAAGTGGTAAGTTTTATATAGGTCGCAAGAATCTATATTCAGAAAAAAAGACTAGAATTTCTAAAAGAGAAAAGTCACAATCAGGTACAAGAAAAACATTTAAACAGGTTGTAAAAGAATCAAATTGGAAAACATACAATGGTTCTTGTAAAGAGTTGTTAGATGACATTGAATCTGTTGGTGAGCAGTTTTTTAGAAGAGAAATTATTGAAGTTTGTTGCACTAAAAAGTATTTAGGATATTGCGAGTTAGCATATCAAGTTAAATACAATGTACTTACAGGCAACAGTTATAATGGCAACATCTTAGGAAAGTATTTTCCTAATGACATGTTAAATTGCAAACCTTAATTTTATGAGCAAATACGTAAGTAACATTCCTCTGTTTGAAAGACTACAGAAGGAAAAAGAATTTTTTGACAAAGATTTTTTAATGTCCTATTCAGGCCTTAATAAATTAGCATTTAGTCCTGCAACATTTTATATGCATTATGTTTTAGGACAAAAAGAAGACATGCAGGATAAGAATATGATAGAAGGGTCTTTAATACATTGTTTATTATTGACACCAGAAAAGTTTGAAGAGATGTTTGTTATCAGCAGTGATGACTTACCAAGTGACAATCCACGTTCTGTTTTACATACAATATTTAATCACTACAAAGAGTTAAAATCTACTGGTGATACTAGAGAACATTTACATGAATTCTCAAGTGCTATACTGGATGTTTTAAAAGATATCAATTTGTATCAATCATTAAAAACTGATGGTCAACGAATTGAAAAAATGATTACAACTAAGCATGTTGCTTATTGGGAATATTTGAAAAAAGCAGAAGGACGTATTGTTATTGACGATGATACGTATAACTTTTGCAAAGCAGTAGTAGAAAAAATTACTGCAACCTCATCTGTAATGGATGTAATGGGTTTCTTTGCTGACTCTTTTTCTCCTGTTGAGAAATATAATGAGATTCAGTTAGTCAAGTTCGCAGACAATCCATACTTTGGACTGCGTGGTGTTGTTGACAATCTTGTAGTAGATCATACTGCAAAAGAAATACGTGTAAATGACTTGAAGAAAACAAGTAAAACCATTTCACAATTTGCTGATAGTATTGAGTACTATAATTATTGGATACAAGCAGCAATCTATAAAAAACTTGTAGAGCATGTGTATACACAACACACAAGGTATAAAGATTATAAAATTACCTTTAGATTTTTAGTTGTGGATCCATTCATGCAAATTGCTCCAATCAGAATTTCTGATGAGACTCTTGCCAAATGGGAAGAGCAAACTGACAAGTTACTTGATGAGGCAAAGTATCATTTTGAAACAAGAAACTTTGAATTACCTTACAAGTTTATTGTAAACAATAATGAGCAAGTATTATGATAAAAGACATCTATAAGTCTTATTTTCAAAAGTCTTACACTTTCTTGTATCCACAACTAGGATTCAAAAGAACAAGAGATCCAAAGCCAATTGATGTATATCTTCATTGGCCAGAACAATTTCCACTGTCTGAAAGAAAACTAGTTTGTGTATATAAAAGAGAAAAGGACTCTTTGTGGAATAAGTTTGAAAAGGAAAGACTATTAACACATTCAATGTTAGATTTTGTTCTACCATTAGATGATGATAAAATTGCATATGTATTTGACTTGAATACAATTGCGAATGACTATGATGTATTTATGCAAGGCAAATACTCACAATTTTCTAGAAGTGCTAAAAAACATCTATCTGATTATTATGGAATTCATACACCAGAATGGGTTTACATAGAATCATTTATATTTCCCAAAAAGTATTTCAAGCAATATGCTGAGATATTGGAAATGGATGTAAAGTATTTACAAGAAGTTGGAGAACTTTGTAACAGATATGACTCAGAAAAAGAAACATTTAATAACCAAAAAACAGAATAAGATGAGTAGTACAATGATGATTTACAGATCAAAGTGGAATGATAAATCCACTTTTCGCATGTTACCTTTAACAGCAGAATGTCCTTACAATGAGATCATTTTTGATCCAGAGCAAAAGATACTTGCAATAGTAGGTAAAGAGAAAAAAGAAAAACCAATGATGCTTCCACGTCTTAATGACAAGGGTGATATCATTCCTGCTAAACGCCCTAACACAGATACATCTTGGCAAGAGCAAAGAGTTATGTTGAACACTTATTATGAATACTACATTGAAGACATGAGTGATATTATTGCTCTTGTAAAACTAATGAGTAATGTTGAGTTACCAGAGTATGTAGTAGAACTTTTAAAATAAAAACATGAGACAACGCAAATTTTGGGTAATGGATTATGAAACCATTGTCAATTGTTTCGTTGCTGTTTTTGAATCTTATAGTACAGATGAAAGACTTGTGTTTGTTGTAAACAAACATAGAAATGACATCAAAGCGTTTATAGATTTTCTAATAGAAAGCAGGGAAGCTAAAGATTGGCACTTAGGTTATAACAACATTGGATTTGATGCTCAGATTACTGAGTTCATATTGGCAAACAAAAAAGAATTCTTAGATCCAGAAAAAAATGCAGATGATATATCTGCACGCATCTATGAATATGCACAATATGTAATTAGTAAATCTGATCGCAATGAGTTTGTTGATTATCCTGAGTTCAAACTTACAATACGCTGCTTGGATATCTTTAAACTTAACCATTGGGATAGTAGTGCAAAGCGTACTTCTTTGAAATGGACTCAGTTTGGAATGGACTGGGAAAATGTAGAAGAAATGCCACATCCTCATTATGAAAAGGTTTTGGATGAAGAAACACTTAATCTTGTAGTACTTTATTGTATTAATGATGTGCGTTCTACCAAAGCCATTTTCAATCTAAAAGATCCAAAGGGTAACAAGATAATGGTTTCTCAAATAAACCTGCGTGCTGAACTAAGTGCTAAGTATAACGTAAACTTATTTTCTGCCAGCGAACCCAAAATTTCCAAAGAAATCTTCCTTCACTTTCTTTCTGAAAAACTAGGTCTTGATAAAAAAGTCATTAAGGATATGAGAACATATCGCAAGGATGTTACAATTCGTGACATCATCCTACCTTGTGTGAAGTTTGAAACTCCTGAGTTTATTGCTGTACATAACTGGTTTAAAAATCTAGTTGTGGATACTGCAATACTTGATGATGATAATTTTGAAAAGAAAAAGAAAGGGCCAAGTTATACTATGTTGCATAAGCAAGTGCAAACTGTTTATGCTTTAGGTGGTGTGCATGGCTGTATCAAATCTGGAATTTATAAACCAGGACCTGGCAGAAAGATACTAAGTGTAGATGTAACAAGTTTTTATCCAAATCTGGCTATCAAAAACAAATGGTCTCCAGCACATCTACCAAAAGATGATTTCTGTGAGTTATATGAGTGGTTCTTTGAAGAAAGAAAAAAGTATCCTAAATCTAATCCACTTAACTATCTATTTAAGATTGTGTTGAATTCAACTTATGGTATGAGCAAGAGTAAGTATTCATTTCTGTATGATCCTGAATTAACTTTCAGGATAACTGTAAATGGCCAGCTTCTCTTGTCAATGTTATATGAAATGATTTCTACGCGACTTCCATCTTCTAAACCTTTGATGCAAAACACAGATGGTTTAGAATTTGAGATTAACGAAGAAGATGAAAAAGCTTTCTTTGAGATATGTGCTGAGTGGGAAAAGATGACGCAACTTCAACTTGAATCAGTTGAATATAGTAAAATGATTATTGGTGATGTAAATAACTACATCGCAATAACAAAAGATGGCAAAGCAAAATGTAAAGGTAGATTTGAATTTGAAGAACTACCATTGCATAAGAATAAATCAAACTTAGTAGTTGCAAAAGCATGGTATAACTATTTTGTAAAAGGAATAGATCCAAAAGATTATATCAAAAGCAACAGAAACATTTTTGACTATTGTACTGGTTCCAAAATCAAAGGAAGCTGGTACTTTGTAGAAAGAGGCGTAAGTAATGGAGCCTATTATGAAAAGAAACTACAGAAACTTGTTAGGTATTTTGTATCCAATTCTGGAACTAAGATTATAAAATGTAATCCAGATGGTAGAGAAATCCAACTTGAGAGTGGTCCAATTTATCAGACCATATTCAACAAAGCAGAGGTGAAACCTTGGGATGAGTATGGTATCAATGAGAAATATTATCTTGACAAGATCTATGATGAAATAGAAAAAATAGAGTCAGACTCTATTGTGATTCCTGTTAAAAAAGCAAATCAATTAAAATTAGAATTATGAAAAGAACAATAACTGGAATGGACGCATATAGTAAAATGCTGTCCACTCCTCTTCCTACAAAGACTGCTTCTTATACTCCAATCTCTCATTCAAGTGTGATTCATCGCATGAGAACTGAGATTACTAAAGCAGGTTTTATTATCAGTAATGAAAATTACAGATGTACCAACGATGGCCAGGTGGCAGTTGGTTCTTTGACACTTAACTATAAATCAGATCCTGATATAGTTTTAGCAGCAAACTTTACAAACTCTTACAATAAACAACTTGCATTTAGATTTGCACTTGGTGGTATTGTAAAAGTATGTTCAAATGGTATGGTTATTACAAATGACAAGTTTGGCAGATACAAAAGAGTTCACAAAGGTGAAGCAGATATCCTTGCAGAAGGAAAAATCTCTGACTTTATCAGTGATGCTGACTCTTACTGGGAAACACTGATTGAGCACAAAGAGATAATGAAAGATGTTATACTTTCAAAAGCAGCTGCATATGATTTAATTGGTCAGTTGTTTTTTGATGAAAAAGTATTAAACACAATGCAACTGAACATTATTAAAAATGAGATTGAGAAACCTTCTTTCTCATATGGTGCAGTAGATTCTAATTCAGCATGGGTGCTATACAATCACATTACTCACGCATTGAAAGAATGTCATCCTTCTGAATGGATGGAAAGTCAAGCCACTGTGCATAACTTGTTTGATGCAGAACTAAAATTATCTCCAATTCCAGTTCCTGTTGAAAGTGAACCTGCTGCAAGTGAACCAGTTGAAAGCGAACCAGACGTTATAAATGAAATAGATGAGTAAAAATACCAACGTCAATCTTATAGGTATTTCTGGTAAGATTGGTTCTGGTAAAGACACTGTTGGTGCAATTCTGCAGGTATTAAAAACTGCAGCGTTGCACGACAGTAATGCTATTGCCAGAATAGTAGCAAATCCATTTCTGATGTATAGTGTTGAATCACAGTTTGATAACTGGAAAATAAAGAAGTTTGCTAAAAAGGTAAAACTTATAGCAGAACTTTTAACAGGTATTCCTGTAGAAAAATTTGAAGACCAAGAATTCAAATTGACTAATCTTCCTCCTGAATGGAATGTAAATAATACACCTATGACAGTGAGAGAATTATTGCAGAAGATAGGAACAGATTGTATGCGTAATAATCTTCATGCTCAAACTTGGGTAAATGCTTTGTTTTCAGAATATAAACCAGATGAAAAATGGTTGATTACTGATGTAAGATTTCTGAATGAAGCAGTTGCTATTAAGAAAAGAGGTGGCATGATTATACGTGTTGATAGAGGTTTAGATACTGGAAACCATCCTTCTGAAACAGAACTTGACAATTATAAATTTGACTATGTTATTCCTAATAAACAAGGTTTAAAAGAACTTATTAAGGAAGTAAAAAAGTTTGCAATCTTCAATGGTCATTATGACTAAAAAAGCAAATCCCCTTTTGCAAGGGGACTTACTCGAACAGAAGAAGAAAAAACCAACTAAACATAAAGCATAGTTGTACCTTTTATCGCCCTTGACCTCTGTAGGCCTTGCGATAGTTTTTTGAAGTTTTAGATCTGGATGTTTGCGTTTTGGCGTGAACTCCAGGTCTTGAAACTTTAGAATGATTTATTTTAACAGATGTTGCTGTTTGTTTTGCCTTTGCCATTTTTATACAGATAAAGATTTTAACATTGCAATCATCTTTGGTTGTGGTGATATATCACTCTTATCTTTTCTATAAGAATTGTGAGTGTAAACACCAGGAACATTTTTCAGTGCATTAACTGAAATATCCCACATATCTTTTTCATTGTATGTCAAAGGAATACCATAAATTTTATTCCAGTACAACAATAAGTTTTTTACTGATTCAATCTGTGCATCAGTATATGCATGATAAAATTTATGACCTTTGTATGGAGTAGGAAGTTCGCATGCTTGATCAGCAGGTACTTCACGATTTACATAGTTATAAAATTTACCATCTTTTAATTCAAGTGGTCCCCAGTTGCATATTTCTACACCTATTGAGGTTTTATCTAAACTTTGATATGGTACACCATATGCTCTGAAAAGATCTTGTTTTAATCCTAAATGGTAAGCCCAATGCTTAGATGAAAAAGCTTGACAAATTTCACCATCATAGGTGTCTTTTGATAATCCTTTACCAGAAATTGTAACACATGTAGCAATGCGACCAATGCTATCAGCGTCCCACATTTTAATTGTGCCAACGCCAGATGAGTTACCTGCTGTATGGTGTAATACAATTTGTGATTTTTTTGTTTCTTCCTTAATGTACTGAGATTCAGACATAGGAACTTGCTTTATTTTAGATGTGTCAAGCATATTAGTGATGAGATTTTAATAAACTTTTTACTGCCTCAGAAAGTTCACCAACGCTTTTAGCAAGATTTTTTATTTCTAACTGTGTTAGTTCTTGTATCGCCTGATACTTTAACTGGTTTTCTTGTTGAACTAACTCAATTTTACCTTTGAGTTTACCTAGTTCTTCATTGTGTCTTGAATGACTTTGCATAAGTCCTTCAATATCTTTTGTTGCGCCATTATAGGCTGCTTTTAACATAAAACCTAGTACTGCTAATACAACACTAGCAGTAAACAAGCTAATAGTTAGAACTGTTTCCATTTTCCTACTGTTAATTTGTAAATAATATATAATAAAATAAAAATAAATGTTATTCCACCTAAGACAGCAAGAAAATTTACCCACCATGGGATATACTTTACTTCTTTTGCTGGTAATGTTTTTACAATTGTGCGTGCTTGTCTGATAATAGTATCTCTGACTGTTATGTATTGAGTCTTAACAACTCCTGAAGTTGTTAGCACATTGTTTTTGAGTTTTGATTGTAAGCGTATTATTTCACTTTCTTTCTCAGAAATACGTTTTGAGTATATGTTTCCTAATGAATCGCAGTATAGCGTGTCTACAACAACAGTTGTATCACCAGGTAGTTCAACTATTTTGTCTTTGTACTCAATAGTTGTAACTGTACTATCTTTTCCAGGACATAGAGGACAGTATTTATCTAGGTTTTTTTGCAAACGCTTTGCTGGATCGCATGAAACAGCAACTAAAGATAATATTGCAAGTAGTACAAATAATTTTTTCATTACAAAACTTTTGCACTCCTATCCTCCCTCACTATAAGATACACAAATATCTTAAATAATATGATACAAACTCAAATTTTTTTGAAAATATTTTTATTATTATTGACAGGAACATTACAAATTACGATATTTGTATTCTTAACATCTAAATCACATGAAAGTTTTATGCATTGATGACTCCAAACTGCCTCTTGGAGCTGAAATCAAAGAAGGTTCCATGTACAAAGTAACAGAACAATTTGTAAATGGATTTGACCAAAAGACCTACTACCTACAAGGTGTAGTTAATAAAGGTAGAACCAAATTTGGTTTGCCTTGGAATGGCTATAAAGCAGAAAGATTTATTGTAATAGATAATGAATCTGCACAACTCGCAGAAAAGAAAACGTCCCACTTAATTCTTAATTAAAAATGAGAGAGTTTTTTGACTACTTGGCTAAACACAGCGTTAGCCCAAATGGCTATTACGTGCTTCACTGTACGTTTCATGGGTATCTCCATGGAAATTATGTCAACATAAAAAGTGAACAATACAGACTTGCGCTTTCTGGATATCTTAAAGAAGAAGGTGGTGATCAATATTCAATCACAACTCTTGGTCAAAACATAATCAAAAATTGTGAGAAGATTCTTGAGAAAAATGCTACTAAAAAGAAAAAGGTTCCTTTTGAAGAATGGTCTGCATACATAACTCAATTCAATGACATGTTTCCTAAAGGAAGACGTACCGGTGCTTCTATGTCTTATAGATGTGCTCCAAAAGAACTTTATGAGAGATTTGTTTGGTTCTTTAATGAATTTCCTGAGTATAACTGGGATATGGTGCTTAAAGCTACCACTCAATATGTAGACTCATTTAAAGAATCTGGAGAGTACACCTACATGCAGAACGCAAAGTACTTTATAAAAAAGGATGATAAAAACAAACAAACCGTTTCCAATCTTGCAACTATATGTTGGCAAATAGCTGAAGGTAATGATGCTGAGATTGAGAAAGAAGGTTTTCATTATTTTGGACCATGAAAGTAAACGCAACAGAAGAAGAATTGAAAGACCTTATTATTCAAGGTTACAACATGCCTGAAATTTTAAAAATGACAGGCGTCACATCAAAGTATTTACTTAGAGTATTTACTGAATTTATAAATCAAACAAGACAACCAAGATTAGGATATAAAGATGAACCTTATTATTCTAGTGAGATAAGTATGGAGATACCTAATTATACTTACAGAAGTTTGAGTGTTGAAGAGAAATTGATTTATGATAAGTTACCTACAATTGAAACAGTAAAAGGAGAGAGTTAATTCTCTCCTTTTTCTTCTTTCTTATCAGTAAAGAAGTTTGTAATAAATTTTCCTAATACTCCAAGTACAAAAGCTACAGCAATGATTGCTTTTACTTCTTTAGGAGTAAAGATTTCTTTTAGTTTATCATACTCTAACAACGCACCTGCAGTAACAAATGTTCCTGTTGCTAAAATTGCATCACCAATTTTTCTCCATTTTTTAGGGGTTGGCGCCCAATAATTTTTCATCATAAGGATTTTATTTTGTTTATAACATCGTCATCAGTCCATTGACCAATTGCATCATAAGTTTCACCTTCCCATAAAGTTATAATTCCAAGTTCTCTTGTATAAGCTTCAACTCTTTTTTGAGATGGAATATCTTTAACCTCTTGGATGTTGATTTCATTAAGAATTAATTTTACTTCTTTTACAACAACCACTTCTTTTTGTGTTTCAAAAGTTATTTTCATTTTTATTGTTTTTTTAATATTTTACTACTCCTATACATTTTGTTGTGGTGTTATAGAATAAATAACTATTACCAGCAACTAAAGTTCCTAATGCAGCAAATCCTGCTTGAGCTGCTATTTCATCTGGATAAGATTGTAACTGACTACTTGCTAAGATAACCACATTTGGTATAGCATTTGACTGTGCCACATTTGCCCCAATTGCTGTAACATTACTGCTTGTAGCATTAGTTCCTGAATTTTTTCCTATAAAAATACTATCAGATAAATTGTTACTACCAGAACCTGAATAATATCCTATAAAAATAGAATTATTATTTAAGTATGAACCATAACCAGAATATGTACCAAAAGAATCAATATAGTTTGAATTAGATAAATAAAGACCAGCTCTATATCCTATAAAGTTTACATTAGAAGAAGTAGTAGCAAAAGCACCAGATTGTACACCTACAAATATATTGTAACTGCCAGCACTAACTTTAGTTATATAACCTCCAAGTCCTGCACCTGCTTCTTTTCCAAGTGCAGTTGTATATGTTGCAGCATTTGCACCTGCTCCAGCAAGATCACCAACAAAAGTTGAAAACGCTGAACCACTTGTGTAAATACTACTACTGCCATAATAACTAATAGGATATTTTTCACCCCATCCTGCAGCTGAACCAATAAAAACAGATGATGTAGAATTGCTTCCATATTGACCAGCACTACCTCCAATAAAAACTGCATTTAATGAATTTGATGCTTTAGTACCAGCATACTTTCCAATAAAACTTGCATTAGAAGAACCTACTGCATCTTTACCTGCTTCAACACCTATAAAATTAGAAGAACCACAATTATTAGCAGCATATCCTGCATATTCTCCTATCATATTAGTTGATGAACATGAAGAATTATATCCTGCTAATGTTCCTATATAGTTTGATCTAGAAGAATTTGTAGATAATGTTCCTGCTAGATAACCAATCATTACAGATTGATATGCAGAACTTGAACTTTTAGCAGATTGATATCCTATTGCAATGGTATAATTCATACTTTGTGCATATCTAGCAGCTTCATATCCAGATGCAAATGAGTAATTAGCACTTGATGTATTAGCACCTGCAGCATAACCAATAAATGAAGAATAAACTGTTTGTCCTGTTATATATCCAGCAAAAGCACCTATAAATTCACAATTTCCATTACTACTTGCAAATCTACCTGCTTCTTGACCAAACATGCTAACAGAATTATTACTAGAAGATTGTAAGCCTGCTTGAAAACCAATCATGCTTGAATAATCATTGTTCTGAGTACCTCCTGATGTAAAGTATCCAATTGCAACAGTTCTTCTTGAGTTTTTAGCACCATTACCAGATAAAGCTCCTATAAAAACACTAGCATCATTTCCATATGCTAATGGAAAAAGTCCACTATCTCCAGCACCACTACCATGACCAATCATTACTGCTTCTTGACTATTGTCATGATCGTAACCTGATCTAAAACCCATACAGATAGTTCTGTATGTATTGTTTGCATTCATGCCTGCTTCAGTTCCAATAAAGAATGAAGAATAACAGTTGGTAGAAAATTTACCAGCACCTGTTCCTGCAAAAAATGCATCACCTGCATTAGAGCTTCTTCCTGCTTCTAATCCTAAAAAAATTGATCTATAAGAACCATTAGAATTTTGTCCAGCAGCTGCTCCTAAAAATATACCATTGTCAGTACTAAAACCAGGTCCTGCAGCAGGATTAGTAGAGTATAAACTACTACCTGAAACATCAATGATTTGCTGTGAACTAGTAGAAAATGCACCTGAATTTAAAACACTACCATCTGCAAATTTAACTCCACATGATTGTGGTATAATTTGTCTTGTATATGAAAATCCACCACCATTACCACCACTTGTCCAGCTTGTAAAAGTTATCATATAATACAAATCTGTTGTAAGATCATGCATTATAAGTGGAGTGTTTAATATATTATAATTAACAGCATAATCAAGAGCATATACAAAGTCTTTATATACTCGTTTTGTTATGTTACTTAAATCTCCAAATCCTGAATAACCAGGTCTGTTATCAGTATAAACACTATTCCATTTTGTATTTTTTGGTGATAAACCTATATTATTTTGTGTTTCAATTAAAGAATTAAATATAGCACCACCATTACTTAGTCTAGCAATAGCTACACCAGATGAAATATAATCTACAATACTTGGTTGATTATCAGGTCTTGTAAAACTTACAGGTGCTGGAATTTCCCATCTGTCATATGAGAATCCACCACCAGCCCCTTGAGGAGTCCATGAATTAAATTTAATTAACCAGTATCTATTCTGGGTAGTTTCTTTTAAAATCATGTATGTATTAACCTGTAAAGTTGGAACACCATCTGTAGCAGTAATCCAATTTGAATATGTTTTGTTAAAAACATTTTCTACTGGTCCCCATGTTGAATTTTCTACATTGGTATATGGAGATGACCATAATGTATTTGTTGGTCCAGGTCCTGAATAACTACTTTGTAAAGCTGCGTTATAAATACCTTGATTATCACCTCTTGTAATTTCTAATACGCTAGGAATAATAACATCCTTAACAATTGTTGGATCAGCATAGTCTTGTTTTGTAAAAGATACTTTTGGTCCAACTGTTCCTTCTTTAAAATTCAAAGGAAACTTACACAAACTAAGCTGGTAGTTATCAACTATATCAGTTATTTGACATTGTACTTTTTCAAAAGCTTCAAGTACAGTATCTGTTGCTACAATAGGTGTACAGACTGTTGGAGCAAATCCATCCAGTGGTCTATCCAACACAACATCCTTCTCAGAAGTTTTGTATGTTTTTAAGTAACCTGCTTTGTAGTATAAATTGTGCCAATCAGAAACTATAAATGCAGGAGTTGCATTAAGTTCTAAAAGCTTTAATGGTACAATAAATTTTGAACTCATTTTATTTTGCGTTTGCTAATTCATTTTTAATAACAGATAATGCTGTCTGCACTGCTTGGTGATCTTTAAGATTACCTACAAAAGCTGCTGCAACATTTTCTATAATTCTAAGAGCTTCTTCTTTGCTCATTTGGTTCTGTTCGTTCATGATAATTAGTTTGTTGCTACTGATGGTGCACCTAAAATTACTAAACTTATTGGTATTTGTTGTTCTGCTATATAGTCTATAACATCCTGAAACAACTCTTCAGTAAGATATTTTTTTTCAATGCATCTATCACCTTGTGGTGTTTTTATTACAACTATTTGTGCAAGTTCAGTTTGAAGATATCTATTTTGAAACCATTCAACTTGCTCATCATTTAAAATATAAACTTCTTGTTCCATATTAATATTTATTTACTTCTTTACGACATTCAGCATTGTTTTTTATAGGCATGTTAAATTTTATCTCTGCAATTGTATCACTACTTGATGTTATAGTGTACATATTACCAGTTGACGCAATAGTTGCTCCTGAAAATTTTCCAGTGCCAGCTATACTACCAACAAATACTACAGTATGATTTTTCCAATCTATTTTTAAAAATCTACTATCAGAAAGAGGAATACCATATATATAACCATCAGGTGCTAAAACGCCACCTTTCCATTTGCTAGACACAGTTCCTAAATCTGGTCCAATAAATTTTCCTGTATTTGAAATTGGATTGAAAACTAAAACTCTAGTAGCATTTCTAGGTATAAAATAAATATTTCCATCTGGACCAAGAACAGAGCCATCATAAAGATTTGTACCTATACCTTGTGATGGGATTGAATATTCTTTATATTTTTTAGTTTCAGCATCATACGCACCTACAATATCATCACTTTGTGGAGTAAAATATACTATCCCATTTGGTGCTAAACATGAACCATTATAAGCAACACCTATCCCATTAAGTGTTACATCTAATTCAACAAATGTTTCTGTTGCTGGATTAAACACCATAATTCTTGTAATACCAGATGCATTATTAGCACTTGGTGCTACAATTAATCCATTAGGTGTAAGAATGCCTCCTTTATATAAACCAGATACACTAGCACCTGCTGTAAAAGCAACAGCTGTTCTGTTATATGGATTAATTCTTAACCATGTCAATGAACTATAAGGTATACCATATATTAATCCATTAGGTGCAAGTACTCCTCCTAACCATTTAGTTGTACCAGATAAACTTCCAAATGTAGTTCCTTTTATTTGCGTTTGAGTTGGATCAAGTTCTAGTACAAAAACTTCATCTTCTGGTATAAAATAAATTTTACCATTTAATGCGTTTATGCCAGCACTAAAAGCATTAGCAAGAGTGGCATTTGAATATAGTACTGTATTGAATGCAGCTTCTTTTTGAAATAAGTTTGGAGTAGAATAAGTAGTATCTTCTCCTGTATTTATTATCATATCAGGAGTATCTGCAATTCTATAATTATCATTCCAGTTTACATAATGACCTGGCATCATTCTTCTATCAGAAAGATGATGTGATAATCCAAAAGTTATTTCATTTAACATATTCTAAAATTTTAGAAATTACCTCCACGAGCTATAATATCAAGTTGACCTGCTGCTGAAAAGGCTGATACTGCTACTTTAATTTTTTGACCTGACGCCAAAAATATACCACCTGGATAGTTTGCTAGATTTGCAGCACCTGCTGCTGTTGCACTTCGTGTTGCAGTTGATACAACAATCTCATCAAATATTCTAGGATTATTTCCAGCAGTATCAGTAATAAATACTTTTACAACTACAGTTCCAGAAGCACCTGGAGTAACTTGAGAATTGGTTGCTTTAATACTATCAATTCTTGTACCGTTTGCACTACCAGTAACTAGTGTAAAAATATCAGTGCCTTCTGTTCCAGTACCATCTGATGCTGTATTTGCTGCTGTTGGTCTTGCAAAACCTATGACTGAAGTTGCTACGAAAATTGGATTGGTTGCCATTTTTTATTTTATTTTAAATTGTTATACAAAATTGTTTGCTAAATATACAGTATTTCCTGCAATACCAGAAGTAACATTATCTTGTTTATTATTAAATGTATTCCAGTCTGCTGCTGATAGATAACCAGCTGTTGTACCATTTGCTTGTGGTATACTTATAGCTGGAGTTGTTCCACCAGAAGATACAATTGGTGATGTACCTGTAACTGCAGTTACTGCACCTGTTTGTACTGTTTGATTTAAAGTAGTAGTACTTACTGAATAGTTTGTAGAACCTTCTGTATGGAAAGTAATTGTTTGTGAGTTTGTAGGATGCGTATTAGCAACCTGAACTTTTATAACAATACGATCTGTTGTTAAAACAGTTGATGTTGGAAAAACACCATCTACTAAAACCATTGTAGGTGTTACCGATAAACTATTAACTGGAATTACATCTGTTGTAAGTAATAATGTTTCAACACCTAATGTTGATCTTTTATAAACTTCAGCATAAATATTCCATGTATCACCAGAAGTACCAGAAAAATGTAAATAAAAAGACCATAATCCTCCTGGAATGTTTGTTGTATTTGGTACACCAGTTAAAGTCTGAAAAGATGCTAATTCAATTCCAGCACCAGCTGATAAAGTTTGTGATACTGTTTGTTCTGCAGCAGCAGTTGATACAGATGAAAATTCTTTGTATGGAGCTTGATTTATGCTTTGATTTAAGTAATATGTGGTATTACCTACAGCACCTGGAATGTTTACAATTGTTTTTGTACCATTATCAGTAACTGTTACACCATCACCAACAAAGTCAATAGTAGATCTTTGTGTTAAAGCTACACCTTCTTCTTGTACTGTTGTATAAGCTTGACTTAATTTATTATTAAAAGTTGTCCAATCAGCAGAACTTAATGCACCACGTTTTGTTGCACCAGCAGTTGGTAAAACAAGTGTTATAATTCCTCCTACATTAGTAGTTGTAAAATCACTTTGTGATACACCTGCTGATGTAATAATACTTACATCTCCAACTTGTGAATTTATTGACGTAACACCAGTTGAATCTACTTTTACGTCTATTTTATTATTTATAGGATCATCTGTTACAACAACATTTGTTCCTATACCATCAACAAAGTTTAATTTTGCTGTATCACCAACAGTTGTACCGTTATCTAATACATCAAAAGTAGCAGTTGCTGTTTGTGGACCAAATCCTGATTGAAACTTAATATCATCAAACGCAACACTAATAGGTGTTGGAGATGTACCTGGAAAGTAAAATCTTACTCTTGACACTGTAGTTATTGTTGTACTGCCAAATGCAGTTAATGGAATAACTATAAGTTGCCAAGTATTAACTAATGTTGGACTTAATCCCCAATTAGTTGCATTAACTGTTGTAGCTAATGCTGTATTACCATTTAGTAATTGTACTAATACATTTCTAGTGCCAATTGATGCAGATAGACGTATTCTTATTGATAAGAAAGGATAGTTTGCTCTTATAATATTTCCTGTACCTTTTGTAAATTGTATATATTTTGTTATTGCATACGCAGGTGCAGAAACCAAAGTACACTCTGTTCCTTGAAAAGGTGTTGGAGTTGTACTTGAATAATTGGCTGTAAGTAAAGGAGCAATACCTGGAGAAGTTAAAGGAACCCAATCAGGAGAACTTCCTTCTCTATATACAAACTCATTTGTTACTGAAGGAGTAGTTGCATTAGCTGCAACCAAAACATATTGAACCAAAACTGCATTACCAGGAATTGCTGGTGCTAAAGGATTAGCAGAAGGAGTACCAGGTAAAACTGATATAACAGATGAATCATTTGCTATAATTGCATCAAATCTTGGATTACTTGGATCACCAACTGATAAATTAACATTTGTTGGACCTGCTGAATAAATTACACCATCAATACTATATCTTAATTCTGATACATTAAAAGTCATTCCTGTACCAGACCATGACGCATTTCCTGATAAAAGAACATTTCCTTCTATACTTGTTGAACTACTTGCTACTGGTTTATTTTCCCATAAATCAGTTAACGCATTATATGTTAAAACATCTCCATCAGAAGGTGGATTTGATTTAACATCAACATCATGTATTTCGTCTAATTCAAAACCATTTTGAACTTTAACAAATATTTCACCTGTACTAACATTCTTTTTTGTTACAATACCTATAAATACTAAATGATTTGGAGCATATGGTTTGTTAGCAAGACCATAAATTAAATTTCCATCATCTCCTAACCAAACAGGATCACCTTCAATTCCTGCTGCTGAAGTATCAATATTTGATAATAAACCATCAGAAATAACAGAACCTTGATGATTTAAAGCGCCTGACTCAGTTACTAATCCAAGTGTCTTAGATGAAGTAGCTTCACTAGAATAGTCAGCTTTTTTAACAGTGATATTAGTTCCATCTGAACCACTTACATAAACAGCTTGACCTTTTACTATTCCACCTACTTCATCATACTTTACATCAAATATAATTTTATCTGCTGTTCCTGTACCACCACCTATATCAGCCATTGTAGCAAAAACATTACTAGCAGATGCATTGTTTGCACCTACTGCTGCTTGATATTCATTGTTTGGTAAATCTCTTCTTATTTTAGACATTGTATAATATTTTTAATTTGATTATGGATAAATAGCTGTAACAATATAAAGTGAAGAAGCACTTGTACCTTTAAAAGAAAAAGCATTAAGAAATTTTCCATTAGAAGCATCCCATGTAACAGATATACCTGGATCTAAAGTTTCACCTGTATCTGTGTCTGTATCAACAGTTACATTATCACTTCCAATGTTTTGTACGCTTACACTAACTGCTCCTGCTAATAAAGGAAAAGCTGTATTTCCCAAAATTCTTTTGTATCTACTACCAGTTACTGCTGTCAAAGGAGCATTACCAATAATATTTACATCTAATCCTATATCAGCACCAACTGTTGTACTAGTAATTCCATTACCAGAACCATCTTGAAGTTTTACTGTTGAGCCAGAGGCATCTACTTTATCATCTGTAAAGTTAAGATTTCTAATATCTAAATCAGTCGCACTTACAGGTTGTATTGCTGGGAAGTTTGAAACACTTACACTCCATGCACCTGACTGAGTTGCAGCAACAGTACCAGAAACTGTCCAAGGATTTGTTCCTTGATTAGCAGTTACTGTCCATGCTCCAGATTGAGTAACAGCAATTGTTGAATTTGTTACGTTTACATCTATTGTACCTTGTAACTCTGTTAAGACTGCTGCTAACGTAGTTTGTGTAGCAAAGTCTTCATTATTAAACGCTGTTAATAATGCATCAACATCTGTTTCAATATTATCTAAAGATGTATTGATTGTATCTAGTAAATTACCTTGATCAAAAAATTCTGTATAAAGTGTGTTACATAATGTAACTGCAACAGAATTAGCACAAGTTGTAGTATTACCTAAAGGGCCTGTAATTATAGTATTTGTAGAACCAGAAGTTCCAACCCATTCAACTGGACCAATGACAGGTGAATAAGGTGTGCCATCAGGATTAAAATATAATGTATTTATAAAAGTTTGAGAATCTTGATCCCATACTCTTACTTGTAAAACAATTTTGTCAGAATTACCTGTATCTTTTACAAATACTCCTTCTACTTCAGACTGAGCCTGAAGAGTAGCTAATATTGATGCTAATGTAGAAGATGTACCAGCAGCCCCTTGACATCCAGTATTTGTGGTGTACCAGGTTTCCCATGCTGCAACACTTGCGTATGGTGCATTAAACTCATCGCGAATGTTTGCAAATGTTACTGCGTAAAATGCTTGAGGTACAGACTCTGGTCTAATAAAAATTATATCATAAACTGTATCAGTTGTGTACTTTTTTATTACAAGAACCTGTGAACAATGCTCTTCAAAGTAATTGTTATTTTCATCTATAACAATTATGTAATTGTTCTTTTTAAATATTTTGTAAACCATTTTATATAAGTTTTAATTTTTTACATTCCAACCTCATTATAAGATATAAAAATAAAACAAATAAACCAAATTTTTATTGGTTTCGTTTTAAAACATCTATTCTATAATTAGGATCTAACAAATCTCTAAAGTTCTTAATACCAGTAAGATCTACCAAATCTTTTATGATTTTAGGATCACCTTTTTCATAAGCCCCTGATTCTCTTGCATAAAAAGCATCTTGCCAGATTTCCTGGTAAAGTTCACTATCATACCCAGGATCTGGTTCTTCACCACCATTCATACTTAAAGCTGCACCATATTTTATACCATGATTCAAAAGATTCTTGGCAGCAGTTGCCTCTCTTAAAAAAGGAATTGCTGTGGTAAAGTTTTTAAGATATTCATTTGTACCTTGTCCCACAGGAAACATGGATACAGTTTCGCCTTTTACACCCCAGATTACGCGAATTAAGTTTCCTTCAAGAAGTCCTAATTCTTCGTCATCATCATCTTTGCGTCTTACATAAGAAAGCAGAAGTCCACTTAAAATTGTAAGAAGAAGCATTGCTATTGCGTCACGTCTTGCATGATGTACATGTTTTGCATAAAAATCACCAACATTTTTAGACTGAATTACTTTTCCTGTCTTTGGATCTTTTATTACATAAGTTCTTAATCCTCCTGTCATACCCATTTTGGATAATGTATTGGAGCCAATAAGAAACTCTTTCATCGTGTTTGTTACACCAAAATATTTTACAGCTTTTGCCACTGCCCTCCAGTATCCAACAGCTACTTCACCTGCTTCCCAGTTAGGACGCATATAGCCAAATCTGTTTAATAACTGAGGCACAAGAAATTTTCTGAAGAAGAATACCATTCTACCTTCAATTTTACTTTCAAATTGAGTCTGGTCAGTTCCAGCATAGTTACCTTGTGCTCTACGAACTTCAGAGTAAATTACATTCCTTACAAGTTTTTCATCTTGTTTGGTATAGTTTACATCTTTTCTGATAACTAGATTACCATTTTTATCTTTTACATAAGCTTCATGAGCTGGAATCATAACAGGATTTCCATCTTTGTCTAGCTTAAATTTTTTCTCACCTGTCTGAGGATCAATACTTTCTATTTGCTCATATCTGTAATTGTCCATTACAGCATACATAACAGTTACTGCAATTTCAGTATCACCTTTGTCTTGTAATAAGAATCCTAAGTCACCTACTGATGCAAGTTTCTCTGCCATTTTTCTTTTTCGTCCACCTGAAACATCAGAAAAATATTTCATGATATCTTTTTGTGCAGGATTCATCATCCTGTATAGCATAGTGGTTTCACTTAAATCTGTAAGTCTACCCCAATCTTTAAAGTAATTTGCTAAAAATCCATCGTATCCATACACTTTGCTTTTTGCAAATAACCAATTTTTTTTGTTGTAGTGACTACTATCACCAGCACCTGCAGCTAAAAAAGCCTGAACATTTCCTGAGATATAGTTTTTTGTTTGATTGGCTACATCAAAACCAATTCTGATAAAACTGGTATACTTAAAGAAAGTTTCAATATACTTTTTAGCTTTTCTATTAGTATCTGTTTCTGTTATACCATATAAGAATTTGTTGTTTTCAAACTCAATGATCTTAATCACATTGTCTATCTCAGCAATTTTTCTGTCTATGTCTACTTTTATTTTTCTTTCTTTTTTAGGATCAGTTTTATCTATTACGTAGATATCTCCTTTAAGTTTATCTTTTGCTAGCTCATCACGTTTTAGTTTTAAAAATTCTACAAACGCTTTTGACTTAGGTGCAATTTCTTGCATTGCAATATTTGCATGAGCTTCCACTGACCATTTCATAATAGAACCTATAGCATCAGTTGATTGTAAATCTTCGCTAAGTTGTTTTGAAAATCTCATACGAAGTTTGTTACCTATATCACCATAAGTATTAGATGCTTGGTCTTGCTGACTGGCTGCATTAAAATTCTTATCAATAAAACCATTGATTTGTTTTTCTAAACCTTTTTTTAATCCTTCGTTTGAAATGCCTTCTACTGTAGAAGCAGCAAATCCTGGTAATTGATAACCAATAGTTCTACCATCAATTTTCTTTTGTAAATTAAAAAACAAATCTGTCAAAGCATTATAGAACTCAAACATCTTTGGATTTTTAAGTAGTTCCATATATTTTGGATCTACATTGTTGTAAGATTTTGAGTTTCCATTTAATACATAATAACCATCATTTGTTCTTTCAATTTGCTTTGGTAAAGGAATACCATCTGGTCCTTTTATAAAGTTAAGATTATATGCACCAGGTTTTATTACAAGTTCTCCTGATATTTGTAAATCACGAACTCTATCTGGATCTTCTTGTAACTCTTCAATTTCTGAGTTCTTTAACTTTTGTCCATTGAGTGTCCAGTTACCAATTCTTAATCTTTTTACTTTATAGTACTTAGGATTAGGAACAGTTTCCATGTATATATCAGAAACATTACGTGCTGGTAATCTTTCAAAGTTAAAAGACTTAGGACTAGTGTAGTCTTTAAAGTTTGGGTTCTGTCTTATACTTTCATACTTATTGTAATGAAATTTCTCATACCATTGTTTAAAAGAAACTTCTACTTCACCAAATCTTTTTACTGCAGATAACACAACATTCTCTGCTTCTTCAATTGCTTTCTTATCACCTTTGTTTCTCGCTAATGTCAGATTGGTCTGAGCATCATTCATTTCAAGAAACGCTGCTTTTAAAATATTGTACCTGTTGTTAAACTCCTTTATGTAAATAGGACTTAACTTTTTCTCTACAAGTCTGGTAATTTCAGCACTAATATCAGCTGCTCTTTTTTTATCTTCTCTAGATAAAGATGACTTGATAGAACTTTTTTTCTCAATAATATAATCAATTTCGCTTTCTATTCCATCAAGTTCTGCAATCTCTTCGTCAGTTAAAAACTTAGGATTGAATCTTCCTGAATTTTTATATGGTGCTTTTATACGTGTTCTTCTTTCAATAAGTTCTTGTATCTCTGGATCAGAACCATATATTTCTGCACGTTGTTCATATAAGTCAGTTATTCTTTCAAACCATTCTTGGGTAGGTCTGGTAACTGTATTTTCACTATACCATTTTTCAAGTCTTTCTTTGTCGTCTGAAAATTGTACTAGTGCGTTATTTTCTCTTGCTTTAAAGTAATTCTCATTTGTATCAAACTCATAAAGTTCATCAAACTTTTCTAAGTATTTTGCATACTCTTCATTTTCTTCAGCAGCTTTTATTCTTAAATCTTTTGCTGCAGCATCAAGTTCTTGCAACCTATCAAAATCAGAATCATCAAGTAATACCTCATTACCTTTACCAACTGAGTGAAGGATGATTTCTTGTTCTAAATATATCTTTTGTAACTGATCTCTAATTTCTTGTGGCATCATTAGCTGTAACTTATAAAACTCTTCAGTATATGGTAAGTTACAATTCTCAAGCATCCACGCGATGTACTCACTATTTAAGTCATCACGTTCTTTTGTTTTTGCTTCGCTTTCACTTTTTGCAGCTATGTATTCTGGCGTACCTGGTGTTTTGGTATAAAAGTTAGCTCTTGACTCATAAACTTCTTTATTAAGTTGCTTGAGTTTTAAACCAAAAGTTTTATAGGTATTTTCATACTCTTCTGTAAATGGTTTAATAAGAGTAAATCTTTGTTCTTCTACAATCTTGTTTTTTTCTTTATCGTAGTAAACATACTTTCTCCATCCAGAAACATTTTTATTTAAGTCTTCTATTGTAAATCCTTCTTCCAAAAGTCTTGCACGTAGTTTGTCAAATGCCTGAAGTTGTTCATCTGTCATAGCATTGTATTCTGCTTGAGCTTTAAAATCTTTCAAAACAGTAGTTAATGCAGACACTGCTAAGTCAGAATTGGAAGCTGATGCAATAGCACTATCAAGTGACCATCCTGAAAGCATAGTATCAGATTCTAGTGGATTTGCCATACCTGGATAAAATAAAGCTGCTGGATCAGTAATTCCATTTATATACTTTTCCATTGCTTCAGGTGTGTATTCAAATCCTTTAAGGATATTTTCTAATCTAATTTTTTCTAGTTCAAGTTTTTTAATTTTTGCTAATACCAAGTCACCATCTGGTCCCATTGCTTCTTTTAATTTTTCTTTAAAAGATTTACTAAATAATGAGAATGTAGCAAACTTTGCTTTTTCAAATAACCCAAGCTTAGGATTACTCTTAAGTTCTTCAAGTTGTCTATTTATATCTTCCAACATTGGTGTGGTGGCTTCAACCACATCTTTACTAACTCCTTTAAATACTAATTCACCAGGTGACATCAGTATTTCAATAAAGTTAGCCATACCAACTTCTTTAAAGTTGGACTGAATCATATTTGTGTATGAAAATAATTCTGATAGTTTTTTTCTTACAGGACTATCTGCAGTAATTTTAGAATCTTCTCTCTGAGAAGCTTCGTTAACTATCTCTTGCATTACATCCAGCACCTGTTCAAAAACAACACTATTATTAAACGCCTCGCGTGTTTTTTCTAAAAATTTACCATTGTCTTTTGGATTCTTAGAGTTTCTATAATCTTCAACAGACTTTTTTGAAATATCATACATGGCTTTCAAAGACATTTCCATTGTATGAAGAGCATTAAAAAAGTTAACTGAGTTAAGTAATACAGAAGGTTCTGAGCTTTTAAGTTTTTCTACAATTTTTTTAAACGTATTCAAACTATCTCTTCTAGCTTTTAGAATATCCTCGCGTTGTTTATCACGCACAGGTTTTTTCATGGCCTCATTTAACTCTTCATATACTTTTGAGATTTGACCAGATATAACAGCTTCTAATGTTTTTGTAAAATCCTGCATGTTCTTATCAGTAGGATTAACATCAAAAAGTTCTTCTGTTGTTTTTTGTTTACCTGTTTCTTCCTCTTCTTGTACTGGTCCAATAGGAATCTCTTTATTTACAGCAGTTTTTATAGAACTAACAACCTGATCTGTTGTTTCAGGATTTTTAAACCATGTAGTATCAAGATTGATATCTACATTTCTTGATAAATCATAATAATCCTGGTCATCAAATACGTGCAAAAGATTTCCTAAATGTTCTTTGGTAGTATCGTCTACCTGATACATTAAAGCAGCAATGGTTTTATTTTGTACATCTAAACCACTTTGTCTTAAAATATTTTCATAAACATCTAACTGCAACATCCAAGTATCATAAGTACTTCTTGCAATAATAGATTTAAACTCACGTGCAGTTCCTGGTTTGTCATCAATACCAAATCTTCTATTTGCTAAGTAGAATAGAGCACGTTCAAAATTAACTTCCTTTTCTCCAAGTAAGTTAGTTTGAATCATATTGTCTACTTTTTTAGTTTTAAAATCGTAGATATGAATTCTTCCAAGTGGATCAATAAGTAAAATATCCAATCTTCCTATAACCTTAGTCCCTTCACGAGAAGTACCAACAACAGTTATTTCAGGTAAGATTAAATATCCACTTGCATTTTTAACATTAATATTTGCCACTAATCCAAGTGCCATCTCATACATTTCTTCTTTGCTAAGTTTTTGAATCTCAAATGGATTCTTCTCTATGTATTTTTGATAAACAGCATCAAAGAATTCTTGATTGTAAATTTCAGATATAGTTTTAAATTGCTTAAGTGCTTCAGTCTGAGCATCTTCCAAAAGTTGATGCATGAAAGTACCAAAGAGTTTGAATGCTTCATATTCTTTTGGATCACCTCTAAACTCAGAAGAACCAATAAATCTTGATACACTTAATGTTTGCTCAACTGGATTACCAGATTGTGCAGCTTTTATATTTTCTTTTAGAAACTCTTGATATGCATCATTCATTTCTATAAGCTTTTCAATTGTAGCTTTTTGTCCCTTGTTACCTCTAAGTTTAACAGACTCAAGCATTATTCTTTGTTCAATAGCCCTTGTTAGTTTAAACTGGTTAGATGATAGAGAAATTTGTTCATCTTTATCTTGAACCCTTAAGTTTTTTAAAATATCTTTTGCCTTGTCCACTGATGGAATAGTATAATTATTCCTTACAAATGCTGTGTGTGCATCTGCTTCACTACCAAGTTCAATTATTAATTTTCTCCATTCTGGATCTGTAGGTACAGGACAAGCACTCATCTTATAAACATTTAATATTTTCTAAAATTTCTTCATTATTATAACCCATTCCTCTTAGGTTTATTGCAAACATTTTAACAGTTTCCCCAAACTTTTGCAAAGACAATCTTTTACTACTGTCGTTATAAAGATACTCAATTACTTCATTGGTAAAATTAAGATTTGCTAACTCTTCAAAAATATTTTGTGGAACTGGCGTACTAGTAGATTCTAGTAAAGATTTCTCCCAATCAAAGTATGCATCTGACTCAAAAAGATAATCGTCTGTATATTCAACTCCTGCTCTTTTTGCATCTTCCATTTGGATTCTTCTAGCCTCATCTTCTGTAAACGCTTTTAGATAAGCATCATAATAAACTGAGATAAGGTTATTAGATGGACTGATTATTATTTCTTGTCCATTACTTGACTGTTCATGATGTGCAATTAAACCCTGATACTCTTTATTTATTCTATTTACAAGATTGTCAGCAATCATATATGCCTGGCGTGTACCACTTGGAAAAGCTGTGTTGGAAATAAACAAGGTGTTTTTGTTTATGCGAGTAATGTTTCTGGTTTCATATTTTTCAACCACATCACTGATTAACTTTTCTTTTATGTCAATTCTGCATTTCATAGTTTATCCTCCACAATTATTTTCATCACTGATGTCTAATCCAGGTCTACCACTTGGCTTAATGATTGTTCTATCTTGCTGTGCTAATCCTAAAATTGCTTTTCTCAGACCATTGTCATCATCCCATTTTTGTATCTTATTTGTTTGCAAAGATATGATAGTATTTTTAGATGTAACAATATAATCTATTCCTCTATAAGATACAATTTTTGCAAGAGAAGTCAAAGGTTTGATATTCTTTTCTGCCACAGATATTTTAGAAGAAGGTCCTTCTTTTAAAGGATTATATAACTGCCAAGTGCCACTTTCATTTTGTTGAGTAATAATGTATGTTTCTCCTTTGTATTCAACATATCTTCCTGGCTGAAGTTTTGGAACCTCTTTGTTTTCTTTTTCTTTTTCTTGACCTTGCATAAAGTTGAGTAAAAGATTGTTACCTAAATCTATTGCTTCTTGAGATGTTTGTGTTTCTGAGCTAATACCTTCTACATTTTCATTTATGTTTTCTGGTATATTGAATAAGTCATTCAGGTTGAGATTTGCAGGTTCTTCAGTAATAACCGTGTTCTCAGCATTTGTCTCAGAACCAGTAGTATCTTGATCAGCTTTTTCATCTTTTGAAATATCTACTACTTCTGTGTTATACACAATCGCTTCTTTTTTATTGATATACTGTTTGTACTTAGCAGCATCTTCTGCTGTAAAAGCTATAGGACTTAATGCATCTGACGAATACTTTTCAGGAATTGCTTTGTATTTTGCAACCAAACCTACAGCAGTAAATGATTTTTTACCTAGTACAGAATCTATAAAGTTTTCACCAATAGATTTTGTAACAGACAAATCTTCTGACAAAGAAGATTCATCAACACCTTGTAGTACATATGTTTTACCAGCCATTTTTAAAATCGCTGGGAATATAAACTGATCATCTTCAGCTATAGATTGACCAGGTGAAAACTTAACTCCAAATATTTTAGCAATACTTTTGTTAGCACCTATTGTTTTCTCACTCATGTTTGAAAAATCCATAACAAACTCATCACCTAACTCTTTAAAATCAAAAGTTTGCATGTTTAATAATTCTTTGTCATCTGTCTTTTTAACATCTGTAAATCCAAAAACTTCAGCAAAGTATCTTATTGCTTTTACTTTAGCATCTTGAATAGACTGAATGTTAAGTTCACCAGTGATAAAGTTTTTAATAATAGGTTTTGCTGCTTGCAGATTATAACGATTAAAACCAAATGACATTTGATTTACGTTTTCCTTATCTTTTACAGTAGGAATTTTTGTATTGTTTTGTTCTAACGCAGCAGCATAAGCAAGTTGCGAAAACATTTCATCAAAAAACTTATTTATATCCTGGATATTTTCTCCACGAATATATTGTTTCATGAATGCAATAAAGTTTTCTTCAAGTTTTGATGAATCACCTTCTGTAACTTTTTTCAAACCATTTATAAATTCATCAATGTAATTTGAAAGAGGAACTTTTAATTCAGCTGGCATGTATGCAATAAAAGAACCTTCTGCATTTTGTAAACCTGTTCTTACTATCTCATGATAGAATAATTTTTTTACAAAAAGCTTTTCTTCTATTGTACCCTGATTGTATAAGAAAGATACTGCGTCTGCAACTTTGGTAGCATATTCACCTTTTATTTTTGCTTTGCTAATTATCTTAATATATGACTCTCCAATGTTATTGTAGTCTTTACCATTGTATTTTACAGTTGCTGTATTTTTTGTAACCTCTTGTTTTAGAAGTTTTAAGAAATCATTTTCAGGATATTTTTCTAGCATCTTTTCTACTTCAGAGTAAAGGTCATTTACAAACCAGTATTCTGGTGTAAATGTTTCAAGAAGAGCTTTGTCATCTTTGTCAATTACTTCTTGCATAACAGTATTTCTTGCTTTACGAGAGCCAGGCATTACTGCTTTGAATCTGTTAAGAGCTAAAAAGCTAGTAAGAGTATTTGAAATTGTTTTGCTATTTTCAAAATAACCTTTTAAACTGTTTACTATTGGAGAAAAGAATGTTGTTCTTTCTAATAGTATTTTTGAAAACTGTTCATTAGCATCCTGAAGTGTTTCATCTAAAACATCCCATACTTGATTTGGTGCAAATAATTTATCTACAGATTCTTCTGTAAATAATTTTGCTGAGCGAATATCATCTATACTTGCACGCATTTTATCAAATGCTGTAATACTAGGATTCAATCTCTTAAACAAGTTTGTCATAGATGATACTTTGTTCATCTGCCAAGTTTGTTGAGATTGTTTTTGATAATATCCTAACAAAATAAGTAATGCTTCTGCATCAGTTAATACTTCATCTGTATCTGCTGACTTAATAGTAAATCCTATATCTGAAGGACTTAGTGCATTATTTTTCAAAGCATAAAGGTCAATGTTCTTTGGTGTAAATTCTATTTTAACCTTTGATTGCTCAATTAGCAATCTACCTTGCCATGGTAAACCAGGTTTAGCATCCCATGTTTTTTCATTCAAAAGCCCTAGGTTTTTTAATCTTGAGATTATACCAGGATTATTATCTATATGTTTTTGAAGTTGTGTTTGAACAGCATTGTTATAAAACAAATAACTGTCACTTGCATTATCAGATATTGCAAATTGAGATTGTTGAACAGCTTGTGCTGCTTTTCTAACCTCTGGTAAAAAGTTAAATGCAACTGCAAATTCTGGAGCCAAACCAACACCTATCATTGCAAGTGTAGTACTTGTATTTATCTCATTCATTTGTAATGCAGCAGGAATAGGTTCTTTTGCACCATCTGCAAACATACCCAAGATGTTTCCTATGATTGAGATAACTCTTTGGTCTTGATCGTTTAACTCTCCAAACTTATATTTCTGTACAAGTTTACCATCTGCATTAATATATCTCCAGATTGTACTATAATCATTTAACTCAAGTTTATACTGACTAGCCAATGCTAAAAACTTATTCATTACAGCAGCAATACCAATACCATCCTTGTTCATGTTGTTTTCTATTTTAGAAGCAATCATGTTTGTTGGAGTGTAAAGATTTGATTTCTGTGTAATAGCTTTCATATCAATACCAAACTTTGCAAGTATGTTTTTAAACTGTTCAACAGATGAACGCTGGTTAATGTATAGATACTTAAACACAGCTTCATTTGCTAACATTTTCATACTAGCTTGTAAGTTTTGATTTTGAAACTTAGTAGCTACAATGTTCTCATAATCTTTTTCAGCAAAAGTTGTAGTTGTTGCAGGAATGTCATACTTAGATAAAACATCTAATATTGCCTGATATTCAAAAGCAGCATCCACAATCTTTATCTTGTTTCTGATAAATTCTTTTTGCTCTATGAAACGTCTTCTTCTATCTGATATTTGTCTGAACTTAGCATTGTAAACATTTCTAGTTTTTGCTAGTTCTCTATCTTCAGGATTAAGTTCGTGTTCTTCTTTTGCTTTTAACCATATTTGTTTTGACTCTTCTTTAAGTTCAAATACAGTTTCTAGAATATTCTTTACAGTTTTTAAGTCAGATTTTAATTCTTTCTGTACAAAGTTTTCACCATACTCTTCCATAGAAAAGTTTAATCCAAGTAAAACTTCATTCAAAGTAGAACCATTTTCAATATTGAATTCTTTTTGCTCTGCCAATTCTTGCTTACGCTTTTTGATAAGTGGAGCAAAGTCTGGATTCTTAGCCATGTAATGTAGATACTCAATAAACTTTCCTATTTGAGGATTTTGATATTGTGAGTAATCTCCATACAACGCAAATTCATTTTTACCATTTTTGTAATAGGCCATCATCCTTCCAAACAAACTATCAATGTCAAAGTCAGAACCTGATAGCATGTGTACAAATTGAGGAACAATGATGTTATTCAACTTAGAAGAATCTACAAAGTCTACAACTTTAAGTACAACCATAGATCTTTTATCCTCTGTAGGGATACGAACACCAAACATCTTTGTAAGATTTTTCATATAAAAATCTTGTTGTTGTTTGTTCTCAAAAAGTGGTTTAGGTACTATTGCTTCTACATAGTAAAGTTTTGTTCCATCTGCTTGAGTCTCAACACTTACAGAAAGAGGTCTTGACTTGTATCTGTTTTTGTCAGCATATCTAGTAGGGTTAGCAGCAAATTGTTCTGTTGTAATTACTCTGTCTGTTTCCGTATCTACAAGAACATTATAACCAAAACCACTTTCATGGAAGCTTTTGAAACCTGCAACCTTTTCATCTGTTACATGTTTACTATATTGTGCGATAAGATAATACTCAAGAGTATTACGTATCAAACTTAGATTTGGATTAAATACTGGTTTGCCATCTGGCTTTACAGCAAACATGTCAAGAATATTTGAAGGTGCATTTTGCAACTCCAAACTATCTCTGATCATGTTGTAAATTTTACCAAGTTCAAAGTCATTACCTTTTCTCAGAACATTTTTAAAGTAAGTAAGTCTTGCTCTTGTTGCTTTTGTCAAAGATATTTGATAATCACCAAGTGCATTTTTTACATCCAACATCGCAGCAATTTCTGATTCAGTTGGCTCTACACCTGTTCTTTTAGCTTCAAGTTGAATTATCTTTCTAAATGTTTCTTCACTTAAATCTGATGGTAATAATACTTTTGACTGAACAGAGTGTTTAGCTTTATCTTTTACACCACTTGTTTCTACCTGCAAGTATTTTGCATAGTTTGGAACTTCTAATGATGACAACTCAAAGTTAATATAACCTTCAGCAGTTTTCTCAGAATTAAAAACATCTACTGGTAACTTGGTTGCTTGCTTTGTTGCAGTAGTATCCATCAACTGATCTATCTGATAAAGTTCCATTGAGTTTAGAATATCATGTAATAATTTTCTATGCTCAATAGGTTGATAGTAAGAATGTATTTTTTTGTATAAGCTTTTTATTAATTCTACAGAAGCTCTTTGATCTTCTTCAGTTCCTTTTTGCTCTTTTAAATCTTTAAGTTTCTGTCTTTCGTCATAGATGCTCATGTATAAACCATGAAGTTCATCATAGATTCTTTCAGCAGCTTCATCGCTGGTTTCACTTTCAGACTTATCATATGATAAAACACTAACATCATTTCTATCAATGTAACCTTCAGAATTTTTGTGATAGATGTATCTAGATGCTGTAACAGTTTTCTTGGCGTTGTTTACAATTTTAGATGACTCAAGATATCTTATCTCATCTTCAGTTAAACTTCTATAATGTTTAGCAATTAAAATGTTTAACGCTCTGTCATCTAATCTTCCAAGAGAATCATGCATATCTATTTGGTGCATCAACGTAGAAATACTCTGACCATCAAATACTTCACGCATCATACTGTCCCACTTGATATCTTTACCATTTACATTTTCTCTAACACCATCAACTGCTTTATCATAAGCAGTTAGCATTTGGTCTCTGAACGCTTCATCTTTAATTGTAAAATCAGATTCTATTTGTATACGACTGTAGTATGGACCATATGTAGGATATTCATCATGTACAAAAGCTGTGATGGTATTCATGTAAGCAACTTTGTGAGTTCCTGTTTTCATGTTACTACCTGTTGCCACAATCTTTTTCAAACGCTTAACATAATCTTGAGCATTCTTAACACTTAATGCAATATCCCCATCCATTAACTGATTGAATACCAATGCATTATTCCAGTTGTTCATGAATGCATCAAAAAGTAAACTTTCAATAGGTTCTACACCTGTTTCAGTCTTTTTAATACCTGGAGCATTTGGATATTCTTCTGTAAGTTTTGTTGAACTTCTGTCACCTCTAATTGCAGTAGGAATCAAATCCTTTTGCATTTTATAGTAAGATGTTCTTGCAGTTGGTCTTTTATCACCATCGCTACTTTCTGTTGGAATTGCTTCAAATGAAATAAGTTCGCTACTAACCATATCTGCCAAGTACATATCAAATTGTTCTTGAGCATAGGTTTGTAAAGCTGCTAATAAAGGAGTGGTGTCAATCTCTTCAAAAGGTACTGGTGCAGAATTTCCATTCTCATCTGTTGCTTTTGCAAAAGATATAAGTTCATCTTTAAATTTCTTATTGGTATCTTTTGCAAAGAAGTCTGATAGAATGTTAAAATTATAAGCACGCAATGAATTGTCATCTGTAATTGCTGTCACGCCATCACTGTCTAATTCAGCATTGTACTTATTAACTGCATCATTTTTGGTTCCTTTTTCAAAATTATCTTTTACTTCTTGTCTACGTGACCATTCCCTGGCAATACGTTTGTATTCCTGTTTGATTACATTTTCTAAAGTCTCAACAATTTTGTAGTATTTGTTTTGATATAAGGCTATACCTCCTGTATTAGTTTTAGTAATTAAAGACTTAGAAATATAAGGAGTGTACATTGCAGACATCAGAAAGTTTGTTTGTGTCGCTTCTAACTGATGAAATGATCTGAAGTATGTTGTAATAGTATTTCCTTCTTTGTCTTTCTGAGTTTTTCTATTCATGAAAGCCAGCAACTGCAACAAGTGCAAAGACCTTTTATCTATTGATTTAAAGGTTTGACCTTCTTTTACAACATCTCCTGCCTTTTGTCTAACGCCACCAAACATTGCGATGGCAAGATTATCTAAATAAACTTTAACTTTCTTTGCTTCTTCTGTATTCTCATTTCTTAATACAGCTCCCAAAAGAGGATTATCATTTATAAAATCTCTTAAACTATGTTCCCAATATGGATCATCACTTAATGCATCTTCTAGTGACATTTGATTTACTCTTTGTCCAACCTGAAGTAATGGATTAAACTTAGCGTAACGATAAATAGATTTACCTTCTGCATTTTTTACTACAGGAGGTAAGTTTGTAGGATCATATTTTGTAATGTAAGCAGATGACTTTTTAAGAATAAGCATAAACCTGCTTATTTGAATATCTCTTGTGTTTTGGTCATCTAAAATGTTCTTTAATATTCCAGCGTTTGCTTTGTCATTAGAATAAGCTTTATCTAAAATGTATCCTAAATCTAAGAAAAAGTCAGACTCTAAATATTGTCCCTGTGATATATAATTTTCATTTACATCATAGAACTCTTGTGTTTTAGGATCAACAGTTGTAGGAGCACTTTTTTCTGATTTGTTTATACCAAGTAATGATAACTCTATCAATGACTTTGGAATATTTAAACCTACATCTGCAAGAGCTTTGTGTAAGTCTTCTGTGAGTTTATTAAGTTTGTTTTGCTGACCAAATGTACTTGATAAAATATCTGATATAGTTTTAGACAAGTATTCTTTATGGAAACTTTTTAGATACTTGACAGCTTTCTTGTATTCTGGATTATTACCATTGGTAGAAAAGTTTTTAATAAAGTTTGACACAATCTCATTTCTCTTAGCTGTAATATCTGCATCTAGTACTTTATCATATAATCTAAAAGTTGTAGAACTTGGAGCATATAAATCTTCTACTGTTGGAGGACCTTCAGGTATTGCTTCACTTTTCTTAGGCGTGGTGACATTAAACATTACATAGTTTAATTCTATACCATGTAACGCATCTACCAAAAGATTTAATATCTGTTTGTTAGTTTGTGGAATGCCATCAGCGTCTGGACGAGTCAAATCAATAATGCTATTATAAACAGCTTTGATATCTCTACCAGCTTGCTCATAACCATCTTTAATCATTTGGTCTGCCATTACTCCAAGAGTTGTTATAATACTTTCTGGTTTTATACCAGCAGTGATTTTTAACATTGTTGGAAATAAAAACTGACCATCAATCATTGCAGGAACAGTTATACCTAATTCTGCATCAACATAATCATTACGAATTGTAGATAAGAATCTTCTAATTTGTGCAACATAAGAATCTATGCTTCTATCTTCTTGACCATATCCTTCTTCAAAGTTGCTTTCTAATTCTTCTTTTACGTTTTGTTTTTCATCATCTTTTTCAACATTTTGGTTTTCACCATCAAATGTTTTTTCTACGTCATCTTTATCAAGAGTAAATTCATCTTGAATTTTTGATAGTTCAATTGCATCTGCTTTGTTGTATCTATCTTTTACAATAGCTTTTAATCTTTCAAAAGAATGCTGACCAAGAGAGTTATCAATCTGATCTTCATTAATCAATCTTATGATGTTTACGTTTTGCTTATTGTCATTACGTGGATCACCTGTATAGTTTAAATCATAAATAGGAATGCCTTTCATTCTGCCTCCCATCACAAATCTAAACTTTGTATATTTTTCATTGTACTTTGCAAGGATTGCATCTTTTGATTCAGGTTTTTGAGCAATCAACTTGTTGATGTCATAAATCTCATTTAAGATTTTATCAATAGTTGTTTCAAATTTTGTATCAAAGTTTACAGTTCTTGTATCCAGTAACATATTACCAACAACCATATTTACCAACTGATTTTGTTCTGTTGGGTTTAGTTTGGTAACTGCTTTAAGATTATTTCCTTTGTCATCTGTATAGTAACGAATAGGTCCATCTAATAACTCAAACGCAACCTGTCCTTCAAACATATTTGATTTTATTGTTGCTGTTTTGTAATAGCCATTTTTAATCTTACCATATAGGTTATCTATGTTACTGCGATTTCTAACAAAGAAATCCAATAACTTCTTAAGCATCTCAAAGAATCTCTGAAGAGCTGTTTTTGCTTTTGCAGGTTTTTCCTTTAGCATATATGCCTGGAATCCATCAGCCATTATTTCTTCTGCAATAAGCTGAACAAGCGTGTCATGTTTTGCGTTTAGATTTCTTCTTCTTGCAAAATCATTAACTGCATCTTGAGTAAATTTACTTGCGTGTTTTTTGTCATTAGCAATATCTTGCACAAGCGCGCGTCTTTCAGTTTCACTAAGTAAGTATCTAAATACACCATGAAACGCCTCATGATATAAAGTTCCTTTAGACGCAAGTGCTTCATTTAGATAAATTACTTTATCCTTAAACATACCTAATACAGCACCATCAATCTTTGTCAAATCAACAACATCTTTCAAACTCTTCATATCCAAATTAAACATTGGAAGATTTTCAGCCAACCATTGGCTTTCATCTTGAATGTCTTGAGGAGACGCTGATCTGAATTCTCCATTGGATATAGAAAATGGATCAATGTCAATAGCGTTATCTGAATTATCAGAACTTGGATCATCTGTATTAAAAGTTGCTGGTTGATTGTTTACAGCAATTTCAGGAACAGGTTGAGGTATAGCATCTGGAGTTTCAGGAATTGTTGGTTCAGTAGTTTGAACTGACTGATCAGCTGTTGATACATTAGATGGCCCTTTTGAAACAACTTTAAAAGATCTACGAGAAGCACTTTCTAAAATAGAAATGTTTTTCATGCTTCTATTAAAAGTATTTCTTGTATTATCTGAACCAGGTACAAGTGGTGAAAGAACTTTTAAGTATTTTTTACCATCTTCATTTGTTTCAAAAAGCATTGTTTCTGGTGAAAAACCTTTATTCTCAAAAGTTAAATCTTCTTTTAATAAATCTATAAACTCTGTATAAACACCATTTTCATTCTTTAATATTTTATCCAAAACTGTTTTTTGCATTAACTCAGTAAACTGATTTTGAGAATCTGCTACTTGTTTAACAAGATTCATAATGTTCTCACTTGCATTAGGAGAGCCTGCTAATGTATAAACGTCAGAGTAAAACTTAATTAAATCATCAGGATTTTCTAAATCATATTGTTGTAAGCTTGTATTTTCTGCAACAACTGCTTTTACCAATGGACTTTGTGATGTTAATGCATTTGCAATTTTATCTACTGCAGCTTCATCTAGGATAAAATTATAAGCAAATTTTGAAGTTGGTTCTTTTAAAATTACAGCGCCATATCTTGAATCAGCTTTATGACGAAAAGGACGTATTTCAAATTGAAGTTTTGAACCATCTGAAACACGAGATGTTGCAAATTCAAAAGTTAACAAATCACCATTTGCTATTGATGATAATGGTTTAAAATCATATTGTAAATTTCTAAACTGTCTTAATGCAGTTGTTTTTGTTTGACTTTTTAATACTTGAGAAAGCATTGTAATATACTTTGCAAAGTATTCACCAAATTCAAACTGATCACGTGGCTTTGCAATAGCATAAGACATTCTACCTTCTGGCATAAATCTTATTACAAAGTTAGATGTCTTAGATGTTTTAATTGACTGTTTGTTCTTGAGCTTTTCTTGAATTACAGCATTTTCTTTTTCAAACATTTTATCTAAAGTTTCATTTGTAATTCCTAAAACTTCAGATACATAAACCTGCTCTGTAATCAACATTGAGTTTCCATTAGGGTCAACAAACTGAATTCTTTCATCAGCTGCCAAAAATGGAACTAGTGTATAAGTTATTTCTCCAGTATTTGTATCTACTTTTTTGTAAAAGTATACAGGTAACTTTCTTTTCTCTTCATAAATTTCTGAGCCATCAGCTGCAACTTTTACAACTGAAACTTCTTTGCTTAACTGAGTATTTTGTTCTACTGCGTCTTTTAGCAAAATTGTTTTTGGTTCGCCTTGTCTTTGACTTGTAAAATCATAGTGACTCAAAAACTCATCTGTGACATCAACTGAATCATCAGAGTCAAAAGCAAAATCAACCTTAGCGTTTATTGCTTGTTTAAATGCCTCATAAAGTTTTGCTGAAGTTAAAATGGATGTAACGTCTGCATCTGTAAGTTCTACTAAACCATTTTCTGTTGACTTTACTGATGTTTCTTTTAATAATCTAACATGTTCAGGATTAGATAAATCTAATCTTGTAGTAGTATTATCGCTGGATACAAAAGCATAGTTTTCCATTGAGTAGATATAGAACTTTTGACCTGTTGCCAAAACCTCGCCTACTAGTGCATAAGACTGCTCACTTACTTTAGGTCTTGATACTGTCAGTACTCTACCATTAGGAGTTGATTTTAAATACTCCTGCTGAATTTGATTTTCAAAAGTTTCATGTTGTCTTTTTAACAACCCTTCATATTGTGGTTCATCAAATCCAATTTGACGAATTCTTCCTACGCGAACATCACCAGCATCACTTAATCTTACAGCAGTAATTTTTATACCTGAAGATGGAGATGCCATTGAGTTTAAAGTCTTAAGTAATTCCTGGTGTTCATCAGGACTAACAGAATCTATGGTAAGTCCAGATAAGAAAAAGTCTTGTTTAAAAACTTCTCTACCATCATTTGACATTGACCAGTCAGCTGGAACAGATTGTTTTCTTGCAACAATTGTAGATTCATCAATCTCTGTAAGGGAGCCATCGCTTTCTATTTTGTAGAAAACGTCATTCTCCATAACAGCTTCTACCATTCTACCATTTGACAACGTCAAAAGATAATTGTCCAACTGAGCAAGCTCTAGTATGGTAGACAGTGGAATATATTCTGATTTTGGTTTAATATTGTCAATATCAGCATCTATGCTCTCATACAAAACCTTTTTATATGACTCGTCAGCTTTACTCATTTTTGATACAACATCTTTTAATGCTGCACGAAGCTGTCCAAGTTGTTCTAATTTTTCCTCATCACTTGCAAACTTATGAGTCAGAGCAAAGTTCTTAATTAACTGTATAGGTTCTTTTAAATCCTGAAGAGTAATAACAGAAATATTACCCAAAGCATTTATCTTTTTTGTTATGTTTTCTAATGTAGGTAATCCAGGTTCTTTAATACCATAGATTTTAGAAACATTCTTTACATAGTCATTGGTGTTATCTAATAAGTTAACTGAGTTGATAATCTCAGTAGCTTTTCCTAACTTATAAAATGAACTATCAAGTCCATTTAAACCATTGAAAATGTGAGCGATAGAGTGAACAGCCATCTTCTTTTGTTCAGGCGTGAGCGCACTCGTCATTATAAAATCTACTACATTATCATAGTTGGTATAGCGTTTAGAATCTAACTTAATAAGATTTTTTACAACTGGAATGTAATGCTCAGTGGTAGTTACACAAGCCATGTTCAGAAAAATTAGTTATTTGTATTACTTAAAGCAGGTAGACAGCTTTCTGATATCATCCAATATGCTTTCCTCAGTCACTGTATCCTCACTTACAAATTTACCATTTTTTTCTGCATTTTCCAAATTAACAGTTGATGACTTAGTGTTAATCCAATTTGCTATTTCTGCAATAGTTGAGTTACCACCAAAACCTCCAACGCCATCACTATATGTAACATTTACATTAGCGTTTCCTTTGTACTGACCTTTAGTGATTATAGTACCAACACTTATTGTTGCTGGTCTACCATTTACTGTTCCTGTGTAGCGTGTATTTGGTAGTATTTCTGCTGGTGTAATTTTAACATCTGCAATTTCTAAAGCAACTTTAGTATCTGTAAAAGCAGCAGGTAATAAATCTGAAAGATAACCTGTTGTATTTATAACCTTGTTTACAGGAACTTTAGAAATAGTAGCGTCTATATCTGATTTCCAATCTTTAAAACCATATTTTGCTCCTCTAGCATCAAATCTTTTTTTAAACTCTTCTTCAGGAATATTAATCACTTTATCAAAATCTGACATTCTTTCTTTAAGAATATTTGTATTTGACACAAATAATATTTTGCCTTCTTTTTTAGCTTGTGCTTTTAATCTATCATATAAAGAAAGCATAAATTCATTATATTCTTTAGGTTTTCTTCCTTTATATTCTTGTCTTGTTTCAGAACCTCTATTAGCGTCAACAAAAGCATTTACTTCATCAGCATAATCATCATCAAGAGTTATAAATCTATTTTCTCCTTGCTTTTTTAAATAACTTTTACCAATGGTAGGATGTCCCCAAATAATCTTATCTGTAGATTCTAGTTTAACATCTACAGAAACAGGCGTCCCACTTAAACCTAGCATTCTCTTGATTTCAGTATCAAGTTTTTGGAATGAATCCATTGTCAATGCAGGCCCTGCTATTCCTTCTTGAGTATTACCTGTTACGTCAAACAAATCTATTTGTGTGCCAGCAGCTTTTTTCTCTTGTTTACGTTTAGCTTTTACCTGACTTAATGGAGTGTTTGTAAGAACTGACTCACGTATAGCATCTAACGCCTCTTTACCTTCTGGAATTTTATAGTATTCTTCTAGGTTAGGAATTTTGTTTTCTTTATTTTTGTTATAAATAGCAAGAGACTGTTTACCACGGTTTACCATCTTATCTAAAAGAAGCATTGGTTCTTCTTCTTTACTTAAATCTCCCATAAAATCAGTAGCCCAGTCAATGTCTTTTCTAGCATTATTAAGTTTGTCTGCTAATTCATCAGCGTCTTTTTCATTTTTGATTTTCTCGTCATTGACATTGATTCCATCTTTTGATTGTACATCAAACCCTGTTATAGAGTCACCTTTTTTCTCAAAAGGTTCAGCATCATCGTTTATGTCTTCTCCTGCATTAGCAATAAGAAACGCGTTTAACGCATCTGCATCTTCAGGTTTTGGCACTGGATTAATTGTTTCTCCAGTAACAATTTCATCAGAAGATGTGTCTTCTGGTTTTATATCTTTAGTTAGTTCTTCTGGTGTAGCTGTTACGTCTTCACCTGTAGAAGCATCTACTGCATTTTTTTCTGCAGCTTCTATTTCATCTTGAATAGTTTGAATCTCACCTGCTTTTGCTTCTAATATACGTTCCTCTCTTTCAGATAGTTCTATACCATCCAAGTCTTTTCTTGCAATGATTTCTAAAATATTTTGAGGAACATCTTGAGTAGTAACAAACGCGTTATAAATTTCATCTGTTATTGGCTCACTAGTTTTTTTATGTTTTAAAATATCTTCAGGAGTAATTAGATTTTTTTCTAATGCTAAATCAAGAATCTGTCCAGATGTAAGTAAATCTAAGTCAGCTGCTGTAAACTCCTTAGTGTCAATAAGTTTCTGTTTAGCTATACCAACAATAGAATCATCTTGTGATTGATATTTAGCTTCTGTACTAGTTATTTCATTTATTCTTTCAATGATTGCATCAACCTTATCTTTATTAGCATCATAAACTTCTTTTTGTCTTTGAGTCAAAGTTTCACCTTTTTTTACTCTCAATGCTAATGTACTTAATACTTGTCCTGAAACTGTTTTGGTTTTTAAGAAAATCTCATATGATTCATCTGGTATTTCATTGTATCCTTTATCTGGTGCAAACTGCTGAATTACTTTAGCAATTTCATCTTGTAAAATTTGATTTAGTGTATCAGCATTTTTTCTCACAAACTCCAACTGCTCTGTACCCATTACTGGTTCTATTGCAGTCATTACTAAATTTTTATACGCTTCACTTTCAAATACAGATTTTTGTAAAGATTGAGATACAATATCAAATACTTCAGCTTGTCTATTGATATCATTTTGATCTGTATTTGCAATAGCAAACATCAATAGTTGTCTAACATCTTTCTGAAGATTATCTACAAACTCTAAAAGTTCATACTTAAATCTTCCATCTTGAATTCTATTTATAGTTTGTTTGTAATAGTCAGGATTAAACAATGTATCCATTGCTCTCATGTAATCTTTTGCATCTTGATCTAATCTAATGTAATCAATCAGTTTATTTACACTATCTCTTAAATCTTGATTAGAAATCTGAGTATTTATACCTGCTTGTTTATTACGTAGATTTATAAATTCAGATAATAAACTTGATATTTCTTCATGATCTAAACTATATAGTGTTACTTCTTTATTTGTAAGATTACCTTTTTCATCTACTTCTTTAGCCTTAAATGGAACTCCTTTAAAAACTTCATATACTGTTTCAACCTTTTCACCTTTTTCTTTTGTCTCAGCATCTTCTCTTTCTAAAGTTACATCTCTACTTCCCCAATATCCTAACCATTTATCAATAATTTCTAACTCTCTTTTTTTATCTTTTATTTTTTCTTGAATAATGGCTTTTTGTTCTGGATCAACTGATTGTAAACTTTCTTGAAGTATTCTAAGTTCTGATTGTATATTGCCAACTTCAGGTTTTATATTATCAGTATTTGCCAGTATACGCATTGCATATTCAGCAGAGTTTGCAAATCCAGGTATTGAAAGTAATTCTTGTGAAATACTTGCTGTACGTTCTGCTGCTCTTGTTCCTTTTAAACTATTAAGTGCTATAATTTTTATAGCTTCTTCTTGAGCATTATGAAGAATTGTTGCAATAAGTCTATCTTTAGAACCTCTTTCATACATCAAAGGATCTACTAAATCATTTTTAACTTTTCTACGAATACCATCAATGGTGTCAGAATATTTTTTTACATCATTTGCCATTTCTGCTGTAAATTCAGCAGCAGTTTTATACTTTGTATCTGAAAGTTTTACATTAAATGCTTTTTCAAATTCTTCATTAGTCATTGTTTTACCCATCTCACGAAGAGCTTGTTCAAAAACTAATGATGTGCCAGATCTATTAGCAGCCATAGCAGCAGAAATAACCTTGTTATCTTTTGCATTTTGCCATTCATACTGATCGTTTCTTGCAGCAGCTTCTGTTTGTTGCAAGCTTGCATCAACTTGTGTTGTAAAAGCGACAATATTATCTTCAAACTTTTTGTTTGACATTTGCTGCATCATTCTATTTTGCAAATCCATATCTCTCTTCAATTGTTCTTTCATTTGAACAATTGGATTTTCATTTGGATTGTTTTTATAGTTTGATGCTATTGCTTTTTCATTTATATAATTAGTAAGTGTACTTGTTATATGAGTAGCAGGTCTAATTATAGAACCTGTTAAAGCACCTTGCAAGAATGTTCTTAATCCTTGTTTTGTAAACTGGTCATCTAAACCTTTTTCAAATGCTTGACTTAGAGTATACTTGGTTCCATTGTACTGGCCAGCATAATAATACTTCCAAGCTTCAGCAGAAGTTTCTTGTATGTTTTCTTGTAACCCTTCTGTAACCTCAAATCTACCAACATCTTTTAAGAAAGCCTTTCCAAACTGATATACTGCTTGCTTTCTACCAAAATCTTTAGAAATTTTACCAAGTAAACCATATGTTCCAAAAAATCCTTTCTGATATACTTTTCCTAAAAGATTGGTAGATTTAAACATCCTGTTTACACCAAGTGTTTTTTCAGCACCTTCTTCTAAAAGTTCTTTTGTAAACTTACTTGCTCCAATATATTTATTAAAATAAGCACCAAATTGTAATCTATTGGTTGCCAGTAAAATACCAACATTAGTATTATAGTTAGATGTGGCTGATTCCATAGCTTTACTTTGCATTTTAGCAAATTGTTCTGGCGATGGATTTTCACCATTATTTTCTCTCCTGTGATTATCAACCATTAAGTCAAGAGTAGCACCATAACTTGTTACTGCTTCAAAACCAGCTTCAGTAGAAGCCATGTTATATTCTTGAACAATACGTCTTGTACCTTGTAAACCAATACCTACAAGTTTTCCTGTACTTAATCCTCCTTTAACACCAGCTGCAATTTTTTCACCATAGCGTATTCCTGTACCTACTAAGGGTACACCCTTTGCTAAGTTTGTAGCCAGTTCACCAAAAGATCTAGATTTTACAATATTGCGTGCATTTAATGTATAAATATCAAATACTTCTTTCATTGAATTGCGCAATGCATCGCTTCCTATTTTTCCTGCATTTGCTAATTTTTCTGCCTGAGCAGTTTTTTGTCCAATCTTAGCACTTGCTGATAAAGCATCAGCAGATTGATTTGCAAAGTGTGTTGCACCTTTTCCAACATCAACCATAAAGTCTGCAAACTTAAATGCTCCTTTTTTTACAGTTTCTTTTAATCCAAGTTTTACTCCTTCTTTTCCTGCAAATCTTGTAGCTGTTGCACCAAAAGATGCAGCTCCACCACCACCAGTAACAAATGTTAAAGCAGCATCTGCTACTAACTCAGTTGCCAAAGCTCCAAAGGTTCCTAATGCAAAACCTGCATTACCTATAAACTCAGATACTGTCCTTTTACTAATAATATCTTCCTCTTCTTCAGGTGGAACAAAAACAAAGTTTTTCATTGACTCTTTATGTTCCTCCCAGTTTTGCTCCATCATTTCTTGTTCTGTTGGCATAAGTCTACTCCAATCCCAATTGAAAAGAGCTTCACCTATTCTACCATAAGATGCAAAACTATCTACGTAAGTGTTTCCAAAACGTGTCGCAAAACTGTCTAATCCTTTTCCTAAAGCTGAAGACCAAGTTTCTTTTCCTGTCCAATGTTCATAGTTTTTTTCATTAAATGGATCAAATCCTTTTGGATCAAAATCTTCTTGGTATCTGTAAAGATCTACGTCTTTTCCTGCATATTTTATTTTTGGTCCAACAGGAACAAGTTCTCCTGGCGCAGGTGCGTATTTATCTACATAGTTTTCATTGATAGATGCATCAATAACACTTTCCATTGATTTTTTAAAATCACTTGGAGGATTTCCTGAAGGACGTTGTGGTGCACTTGGTTCTCCAAAGTTTTGTCTTTGTGGAGGACCATTGACAATAGCATTCATGTCAAAACTAGGTACATCCATTTGAGCTTCTTGCAAAGCATTATTAAGCTCTACATCAGTATCAATAGCTCCAACATCTACAGATTGTTGTAAGGCATTTGACTCAGGCATCTGAGTCATATCTAAGTTTAAATCTTCAGCCATTATATGTATTATTCTTCATCAGTTGATAATAATCCTAAATCTTCTTCATCTGGCAAATCTACTAATTCTTCTGTATCAAATTGTGATTCCCAAACATCTGATGCAATTTGATAATTTGTCCATGCATCATTTACAACTTGAGAAGCATCTGAATATGAATCTGTATCAGATGGATCAATTTTTACAAATCTACTAACTGTACTTTTCTTTTTAGTAGATGGATCCACCATTGTAAAATCTAAATTAACTCCATATTGTCCTTGTGCATTTTTTCCACCACTTGCAACAAAATCAAATCCTGTTGCTTCCATGTATGTAGGAGCATCAATTTTAGCATATTTATTTTTAGAAAATGCATCAAGAATTCCATAACTATCATATCCTATAGAGTTTTGTTTTACATATTTTTGTAATCTTTTTTCTAAACCTTTATTAGAATTAATTTGTGCATATGGTATTTCAACACGAATAGTTTCTCCTGCTGGTAATTTAAGTTGTTTTGTTACTTCATCTGCTGGAGCTAGTTTTAAATCTATAATTGCTTTTTCTGCTCCTGGATCAAAACTAACTTCAAATTGATCACCAAACATTTTAGAAATAGAATTCTTTTCTATATTAGCAATTAGCTGTGGATTAATTTTTTCTCCTGTTGCAGTAATAGTAGCTGTACTTGCTGTATTAAAAAATGCAAATAATTCTGCGTTATCAGGCTTGGTCATTGTATAAATTCCACCAACAGGTCTTGTTTTAGTATCAAACTCTGATTTTATTGTTTGACTCAAAGATTGTTGTTGTGCTTCTGACAAACCAGATAAGTCAAAAACAGGCGTGCCATCTGATAATCTAGATATAATCTTTGCACCTTCAAATCCTGACTTTAAACTATTAGTTTGATAATCATAAATTCTATTAGCAACATTTCTATAACCACTGCTTATGTTTTGTAAATCTTGGGTTATTCCTTTCATTGCAGAAATTGTACCTGCAAATTGTTGAATATACTTTTTATTTTCTTTTCCTTTTCCAACATCTGTATATGTACCAGCGACTTTAACAGCTTTAGAATATGTGCTAGCTGCAATATCATATATAAAAGCATCAGCAGCTGTGTTATCTGCATTGATATCAGGAACACCAAACTCATAGTTTACAAGCTTAGTGTATTCTTTAAGAATACCTTTTTCACTATCTGTAAGTTTAACATTTGGATTTTGACTCATTTGACTCACCTTTGTTAAAACCTGATAATACTTAGCATGATCTTTTGGATCATTCAAAACAATATTCATTAATCCTGTTTGTTGACCAAACGCATTATTAAACAAATCTTCTCTATTTCTAGAACCAGCTTCTGTTAATGCTTTTACACCTGTTATTGGTGTGCCTAAATAAGTACCTACATATGTTTCATTTGGCAACTTACCTTCAGCTTTTAGTTTTTCTCTTGCAAGTTCTTCTTGTCTAGCAAGTTTTTGCTGATTAAACTTCATTTTATCTTCATGCATGGCCCATTGCTGTTTTAAAGTTGCTGCATGTCTTGCATTAGCAGCAGCTCTGTTCATATCAGCAATAACCTTTTGGTCAGGTTTCATATCAACATCTGCAGTTGCATCTGCTGTACTAACTCCCCAAGCAATAGCTGCATCTTTTTTAGCTTGCTTTGCGTATATGCTAGCAAGATTACTAGAAGTATAATTTACTGGATCAGCGTCTAAGTTTTTCTTTTCAGTTTTAGATTGTGCCATTTCTTGAGCTACTTCCCAGCGTGCTTGTAAAAGCTTACCATATTGATCTACAATATCTGTTCTGCTTGATGGAACACCATTTGGATATAATTTTTCAATAGTTTTTATTTTGCTATCTAATTCATTGTAACTTAAATTATTTTGAGTAACATCAGTGTCTAACTTTTTACCATATTCTTTTGAATAGTCTGTAGCAAGTTTATTGATAGCTTCCTGACGAGTCATACCTTGTGCCATAAGTTCTCTTGTTTGAGATTCTAATGTGACACGTCCTATAACTTCAAATTGTTTACTAAATTTTTCTGCACTTAACATTGTATTAGCCCATGTGGAAAAAGGTTTTTCAGCATACTTACCATTAGTATACTTCATAATGTACCCTTTACCATCTGGTTGAGAAAATGTAACTTTTAATTTAGATTTTTTTGCTTCTTCATTTAAGTATTCATTGGCATTAGTAAAAGGTGTAAAATCTCTTGGTACTACTGACATTATAGAACCATCACCACGTTTAGCATTTTTTAAATTATCTTCAGCATAGTATATATCCATTTTAGAAATATCACTATACTGATCTCTTATTTTAGGATCCAAACTATTTTTAGCAGCGTTTAATAATTCTTTTTGTGAATTATGATGTTTTGTAACATACATGTCATATGCTAATTCTTTGTCATCAGTAATTGGATTTAACAACTGCTGAGCACGCATTACATTAGTAGGATTTGATAAGTCAAGAGCAGAAACACTTTTTAAACTATTCTGTATCTTTTGAAACATCTCATTTCTAAATGACTGATTATCAGAGTTTGTTAATGGACTATTCAATACAGAGTTGTATAAGTTTTTAACCATGTTAAAACCTCTGTCATATCTTACCTGCGTTACTCCATAAACTTGTTCTAGAAAAGACCAATCAGGAGACCATGGTTTTATGTCTGCTATTGGACTTGCATCTCCAGGTACAAAATTTGCCATATCTTTTTATAATTAATTCGTTTTTGTTATATGCTAAAAGGGTTTGTATAAAACGCACCAATCATCCCACCATTTTTTATACCTTTTAAACCTGAGTTATAAGAACCTTGTTGACTCTTTCTACTATTGGTTTTATTTTGACTAAGATAGTATCTTCTCATATCTTCAGCATGTTTTTTAGCAGCTTCTTCTTGTCCAGAATTTTTACTCAAAAATTCTTTATAAGCATTATTGTAAACATTTATTGATTCTTGATAAGCATTATCATCTGAACCACCTCTGTTACTTACAGGAGAATAATGAGTATCAGGTAATAATGGATTACGTCCTACACCTGACCATGCAAAAGTACCAGTAGGTCTATTTACATGCCAAGCATTTGGATATTCTACTCTTAGTGCATTGTCATTCATCATGTTTTTATATCCTTGACCAAACATTTGAGCAACCAATGCATCTTTTTTATTTCTATCACGTGCTAGTTCTTCTTGATAGATTGCTGAATCAACATCAAACTGTCTTCTTGCTTGAGTATTAAATTGGTCAAAAGCCATTTGTCTTTGACCAAGATTGTTAAGATATTGATTTACAGTATTAATGTTTTCATGTTCAACTGCACCAATCTGTTTTGCTAATTCATCATAACCTAAACCACTTGTTGCAGCAAATGCTGAAGTAGGATCCATAGTGGCATTGGCCATGTTTTGTTGTTGTTTTACTAAACTTGAAACACCAGCAATCTCAGTAATTGGATTTCTTGTTACATATCCAGAATAAGATTGAGGCATTTCTCTTAATGTTGGTTCAACATTAGGAATTCTTGTTGCTAATGCTGCATTAAGATTTGCAAGATCAGGTGGAAACCAAAGTGTAGATTGTTTTGGTTCTCTTGCTACTTCTGCTGTACCACAAGTATCGTTTGGAGATTGTAATAAAGTAGCTGTTTTTATTGTTGAACCACTTGGTTGTATTGGTTGCTCACCTTCTTTATATTTAACTGTAGAAACACTCTTAGTACCATCAGTATATTCAACACAATAGAAAGCATCTTTTTCAACAGAACCTTTATCATCTATTTTTTTAGTTTCTATTATTTCATCTTTAACAGGCTCTTTTAATCGCACTGCTAATCTTTCTGCTGCTGTATCATTTGTACTTTGACGATCTACTCCTGAAATAGTAGATTTAAGACCTAATCTTTTTGCAATACCTGTTTCAGTACCAGCACCTGTTTGATATATATCTGCAAATTCAGAAAACTCAGGATTATTTAATAGTGTTTGTTGATATGCTATATACGCAGCCTGACCTTTATGACCTTGTGAAAAATCTAAATCTGATAATTGTGAATTTGATGCTACCTCATCAGCAATTTGTTCATTTGTATATTCACGTTGACCTGAACCACCTGCTACATTTTGTTTTGTTTTGGCAACCCAATCTTTACCTTTTACAGCTGCAAGTCTAGCATTTCTTTCTTCTTGTTCAAAAAGTTCACGAAGCATATCATCTTCTGTCATACTTTGTATATCAGAACGCAGTGTAATATTTTTTCCAGAAGCATCTTTTCCTATAACCATTGTAGCAAATTGTTTTTGTTTTTCAAGTTTGCTACCTGTAAATATTCCAAGGCCTTCATCTTTTGCATTTTTTTCGAACTGAGCATACATCTTAGCTTTAAGTGTAGGATTTAAAGATATTGTATTTACAGAATTTATGTAATCAGCATATGCCTGCGCATTACCTGCCCATTTACTATCAACTATTCCTTGTTCATATACTGATAAATTACCAGGCTTTACCCATTCAGTATTACTACGTGTTGGTTTAAAATTAGGATCTTTATATTTTTGACGTGTTTCTTTATTAACTGTTTCAACTATATTTCCATTTTCATCTTTTGTAATATAGTATGTTGTTTGATCATCAATTTTTTGTTGATAAACACTTAATTCTTTTCCTTTTGCGTTTTTAACTTTTTTCACTAAAACAGGTTCATTACTTGTACCTGATTTTGTTTTATCATCTGTTGCTGATTTTGTTTTATCATCTGTTGTTGGTACATTCTCAAGTTCTTCATTTTCACCACCTAGAACAAATTTTTTAAGTAACTTTCCACGTTCATCAATAGTTCCACCATATCTATAAAGCTTACCATCTTTTCTAATCATAGATCCAATAGCACCACCATATTGTTTTTTATCTAAATCCAAATAAAAATCCATACTCAATCCTGAATCATCTTCTTTTTGTTTAGCTGGTGTTGTAGATTTTGAAGAGGATGAGTTATTTATAACAGGATTTGTAATAGTTTGATTATTAGATTTTGCTTCAGTTTTAACTTTATCTAAATTTTGTGTTTGAGTTTCTGACTCTGTGTCAACAGGTGTAGGCAAATTAATTTTTTTACCAGCACCTCCAAATTTAGGATCATTTGTGGCACGTTCATTTAATTGTTTAACCAATGCATCATCAGTTATTTTTTTTGAACTACCAAATTGAGGATCGTAAGATGACCAAAAAAGAGAGTCTTGAGCACCTTTTTTTATAGTATATGTAATTCCATTTATGTTATATGTTGGAAATTTTGGTGAATCATCTGTTACTATTTTAACAGGTTGAGTTTTTTCATATACTTTATTCATTTCATCAACAACACTACCTGACGATACTACAGGATATATTCTTCCTTTAAATGGAAATTTATTTGCTAATACAGTTGATGAAAATTTAGTATTACGTTTTTGATCATACTTTTGAAAAATATCTTCAACCATTCCCATGACAGTTTGGTTATCTCCAAAAAGTACTTCATTATCGTCATTTGTTATATTAAAAGAAAGTGCTTCATCACGAACAGGTGTTCCAAGTTTTCTAAATATTCCAAAATCTGGAGTATTTACAATATCTGAATCTTTTACTCTTTGATACCATTCATTATATTTACCTTTTTGTATAAACTCTTTATACTGATTATACTTTCCAATTTCTTTTGCTATTGCGTATTTTTCATCTATTGTAGCAGCAGCTTCTTGTTCTTTTGTCAAATCACCTATAAGTTGCTCTAAACTATATTTAACCATTGATGGTTCTAACATTTTTGTTTTTAAAATGTTATCTTTTTGTTTTGCATTGGTTAATCTTAATGCTTCTTCATAAAGTATATCTACAACATTATCAATTCTATCCTCATCTGTTCCAGGAAAAATTGATAAACTATATGGAACATTTAGATATTGTGAGTCTGAACTATCTAAATTTCTTCTTCTTTCAATTTCTTTAGCAGTAGCAATTAATTTTTCTGGATCACCAGATGCTAATGCGTCTTTATACATCGCCCCAACAAGTTGTTGTTCAGGACCTCTTGACATATATTCTTCTAAATCTTTTAAAGAACCAAAACCAGGAAATGTTTTTTCTTTTACATCATTTGTTTTTTTTGAAATATCTGTTGGTTTTACTAATGTTGGTTTTTCAGGTTCATATCCATGCATAACCTTATATGCATAATCAGAATATGGATTACGTTTTAAAGCACCATACATCATATCAAAAGCATCACCTTCGCTTCCAAAATTAGCTGGCATAAAAGGAGCTTTACTTAAAGCATTTACTTCTACAGCTGGTAATTCAATTGGTCTTTGTTCTGTGCCAACTTGATTAAGTCTAGAATAAACCTGATTAAGTTTATCTTCAATAGCCATATATGCATCAGGATCATTTTGATTCAGAGGATTTTTTAAGTAATCTTCATATTGTTTTTTGAGTGCAAGTAGTTGATATACTTCACTTTGTGGTATTGTTGGATCACCAACTGCACCAGCTCTTTGATATTTCTTTAACATCTGACCACCAAATCTTCCCATCATAGGAGGCATTTGTTCAGGAGAAGGCATTGCTGCTTCTTCTTCTGCTGACATAGGTACAATTTCTTCTGGGTTAAACTCTGGCATTGCAGGCATACCCATCATGTCTTGTCCTTGTTGTGGAGGCATTTGCTGTTGAGTCATTGCCATTTGCTGTTGTTGTTCTTGTGCAAGTTGTGCATTTGCTTCCTGAATTAACTGCTCAGGACTAATACCCATAACAGCAAGAACATCTTCTGCAATTGTAGGAATTCCATCAGGAAAACCTTTCATTGACTCTTGTATAAATGCTAGAATACCAAGCTTTTGCTTATTCTTTTTTAGCATTTCTGCTGCTGAACGCTTTGCCATTTGATCCAAAGATTCATCTTTTAGCATTTCAACATACTCGTTGATTGGAAACTTTCTAGAAATTTCTGCTGGAGTGTATCCTTGTTTTCTTGGAGGTAAATTAAATACTTTTTCTAAAACTTCAGGATCTTTAATTGTAAGCTTTTTTGTATCAGAGAATATAAATGAACCTTCTGGTATATTTACTGGAACGCCTCCTTCGTGGTGTCTTTTACCAACAAAGTGCATAAGTTCCATAATACCATCTCTATTCACATCACCAACAACACTTTCACCACCTTCAACTTCAATGTTTGCTTTTTCTCTTGGAATAGCACCCATCTTACTATTAACAGTAACTTGGTCAGGACTAGTCTGTAAAGTAGACAAATTTCTTACAAGTCCATATTGTTCTTGATCTCCTGTCTGTTTGTTAGAAGGTGAATTTTTGATACGAATTTTATACATAGCTTAAAGTATTATTATAGAAATAAGTATTTCTCTCACAAGAATTTACAAAAAATATTTGAGTTTTCCTATACTTCTACATTTACAAATATAGAAATTCTAATCCAAAAATTCAACTTCTCCACCCATACTTATTATTCTCATCAACTCTTCTGGAGTAACAGTATAAGTACCACCTTGTTTGTATTTCATTTGACCACCACGTTTTGCTAAAGTTGTGCCATAATCATAAACATATCCTGAATCTTTTGGAAACCAATTTTCACCAGCTCCAGCATTAACCATTTTTATACCTTGTTGATTTTGATTATTAACTACAGCCTTACTCATACTATTTCCCAATTGTCTTTCTTCTGTATTTAGTTTTTCAAGAGATCTTGCATATCCAAATTCATCAAGACCTGTTTTCATCAAGCCAAGTCCACCAACAATTCTACCTGCAGTGTTCCAATTATCACCTGTGGTTTCATTTTCCCAAGTTGTAATTGGTTCACCAGAACCTTGCTGATTATTAGTAGTACCACCTGGAGGGGGTGTTGTTGTAGGAGGATTTGCATTTCCACCTGGAGGCGTTACTGGAGGAGCTGCTGGAGGAGAAGGAGGATTTGCAGGAGGTTTAGGAAATCCTGAAACATATTCTTGATAAAGTTTTTGAACTTGCATCTCATTGCCAGGTAGCATTACGTTACCTGTTTTCTCAGACCACTCATCAATTGAAAATGGAGTTGTTTCTCCTGCAATAGGTCCACCACCAAAATATAAAGACATGTTTACTCTTAACTTTCTTCTATTATCCACAAATGGATTCCATTCTCCACCATCTGCAAGTTTTTTTTCTTCAATCAAATTACCTTCTTTGTCATATTCTCGTCTAACACCACTTGCATTAGGATTAAGTTTTGCCATTGCACCAGTTGCTAATCCTGAGATTGCTCCTGCTGCACCAACTGCTGTTTTCAAAAAAGAAGAAAGTCCACCAGGTTTACCAGGAAGATTGTGAATAAGTGTTTGTGTAAAAGGATCAGTAAGACCTGCTGCTGTACCGACAATAGCTCTGTTAATCTTTTTGTCAAAGTCTAAATTTTCTACTTGTCTACTTGTTTTACTTTCTGACCAATATGCAGGTTGTTTTTTACCTGTGTTATCAGTAGCAGTTTTATTGTCTGTTGTTGTGTTATTGTTTGTAACTGTTGTACTTGGAGCTGCATTTGATTGTGGAGAAAACTCTTTTTTATAAAGTTCATAATCACTTGCATCTTGCATTTCCTCACCTTCAATACCTCTATTGTTTGCAATAAGCCATTGATCATATGACATTGGTGCTTCTTTTGGTTGTGAAGGAATATTTACAACAGGAGAGTTATTATTATTAGGAGTTGCATTTGATTGATCAGCCATCATAATAGGTGACTGTCCTGGAGCAGTGTATGATGTTCCAGGTGAGTAAGATGACCAATCGTAAGCAGGATTACTATTTTTTACCTGTATTGCATTAGCATCTGTATACGTATTAGTATTTGTTTGATTAGATGCAGGTGCAGAATTTGTATTAGCAGGTGCAGTATTATTTTGAGTTGCTGGTGCATTAGCGTTTTTTAGATTTTTTCTACGCTCTCTTTCAGCCATAATTCTTGCTGATGCTTCTTTATCAAAATTTGTAGTTTTATTTCCTTGTGCATTATCTAAACTAATACCCATGTCCTCGTAAGCAGCAATTTCTTCATCTGAAATATCATAATTCATTTTAGGATTTACTCTGTACTTCCATGTTTCATTGTATGCAGGATTTGGAGCATCACCTACTTTATTAATATTTTTATAGTAAAAATCTCTACCTTCATCAATTATTTTTGCTTGTTCTTCTGGAGGTAATTTTCTTATTTCATCAAGTTCTGCCTTATAAGTTTCACCTAATTGCTTTTCACGTCTTGCTTTTTCATCTTCAATAAGTTTCTTTTTTTTGTTAGGATCGCTTTCACTTTGAAATAACTTATCCATTACCTCATCTCTAACTGCATATTTAGTTCTATCATAATCAATAGGTTTTTGACCAGATGCTATTCTGTCTTTATTCTTTTTTTCTAAATATGAATTAAGCATGTAGACATCAGAACTTTCTCCAGTATTAAACATAAAATCACCTACTCTTTTTCTAACATCTAAAGGTAAGTTTTGAATTTTTGGAAGATAATGTGTTCTATAAATATCCATAGCTTGTTCCATGGTTGTTGGAGCGTTTTCACCTAACCTTTGTAATGTTTTGTCGTTATAACCAAAAGCAGTATGTGGTGCAGCTTTACCAGACATATCCATAATACCTTTTCTTCTTTCAAACTCAAACATTTTTCTCATCCACTCATCATTCTCATCAGGAGGATTACCACTATTATTGTTTATAACAGGTTGATCTGTTTCTGAACCCCATACATATCTTTTTAATTTTCTAGGTTGCATCATACCTCCATACTGTGCTTCTCCCATTTGATTTGGGTCTTCCATCTGTTGAGGTTGTTGTTGCATCATTTGTTGCTGTTGCATCATCTGCTGTTGCATCATTGCTTGTTCATCTTGACCTTGCATTTGAGAACCATCATTATCAAAGTTTTCTTTTGCTATTTGCAATAGTTCATCAGCTTCTTCAGATTTTAAACCTGAGTCAGTAAGAGTCTTTTTCAAGATTCTTAAACTTGTACCCTTATTCATCTGATCTGTTAAAAATGTAATAAGTTGCTCAGCATAAGCATCCATTGTTTTTGCTTGAGGTTGCTGAGGCTGACCCATCATTTGTTGTTGCATCATCATTTGTTCTTCTGGTGAACCTGGTTGAGCCATTCCACCATCAGCATATTTTTGACCGCCACATTTGTAGCATTGTCCACCTGTTAAATATTCAAACATGTTCATTTTATAAATTTTTCTAAGTTACTAATATTTCCACCAAACTTTTGAACTTTTTTTGAAAAAGGTTCTGATTCTGAATTCATTATAGATTTTAAACCAGCTCCTCCTACACCTGTACCTATAAATGCTGGCATATAGTTTTTAAGAACTTCTTTCATTATATTAATTGGATATGTGGTATTTGTACCAGCATTAACATTTACATTTTCAGAAGCAAGTCCTTTGTCAAGTTGTAATCCACGAGCTTCAAAATGTTTATAAGGATTTCCTTTTAATTCTGGATTAAATAAAAGTTCAAATAACATTTGATCATCAGGATTTTGTAAAACATACATAGCTTCATCATGTGTATATCCTAAATCTTTTTTTAGTTTTTTATACATATTGAATCTTGACTTCATAGATTCTGAATGTAATTCGCTTGCGTCACTTAACCAAGTAGCATAGTCATAATCTTTTCCTGAAGGTTTTGGTTTTGGTTTTGTCATAAAAGAACCAAATCTACTTCCAAATGGTGTATCTTGATTAGAATAATAACCTAAATCAGGATTATATTTTGACAACATTGGTTTAAAACCAAAAACATCTTGGTGAACATGTCCTGTTTCGTGAACATTAACGCCAGCTGCATCTGCTGCTGAAGCAGGATTTAATTCTATAGCTTTTACAAGATATTGCTCTCCTGTTTTAGGATCACGCACATAAGCGTATTCAGGCTTAGCTGGAAGTTCTTTAAATGTTATATTAGCATCGCTTGTTTTTACACCAAGCATGCTATAAGGATCTTCTGCAATTGATCTTCTTGTTGCTTCAGACAAAGATTTTAATGCTGCATCATCGCTACCATAACTTACTAAAGTAGACTTTGGAGCTTTAAACATTTGCTTAACACCTTTTACAACATTAAGTTCCATTTGAGATGGATTACCTAATTTAGGGTCTTTAAGTCTATAAACATTTTGTAATCTTTCTACATACTCTGGTCTTACTAAACTGTAAAGTTCATCTTCAAGTTTTGATATTTTTTCTTGATTGGCAACTTGATATTTTGACTGTAAACCATCAAGTACATCCATATATTTTTCAATTTGTGCGTTTTTTATTTCATCTGATAAAGACTCATTTTCAACAATAGAATTAGTTTCTTTTGAAATAGCATCATATGTTTTTTTATCTTCTAAACGCATTGTTTTTGTCCAATCAGCATTTTCAAGATCATCAATTTTTTGAGAAAGTTTTCTTGCTTTGTCTGTATCTTTTAAAACCCAGTCATGAGCAAATTGAGTACCTTCATCAAAAGTTTTATTAAATTCTATTTCTTTAGCTACAGATTCAGCATTATTTGGATTAACTCTTGAACCAGGAACTTCAATAACTCTTTCTTTAATTTTGATACCAGGGTTCTCTTGTAATATTTTTAATATTTTTTCATCATCCTCAATCCATCGAGCTTGTGCACCAGAATTAATAATATCATTTATTTCTTCTGCAAACTGTTCAGGAGTAACAACACTTCTATTTTCAAAGTCAAGTTTATTAACTTCTTTCATTTGTTCTTCAAGTGTTTTAACTACAGTTTTATTTGCTTGTATGGAACTTTGAAAAGGTGTTGTATATTCACCTTTGTTTTTAATAATAGCAGGAATTTTTTCATTACCAGAATAATAAGAAAGAGTTGCTCTATGATGTCCATCATTAATCTTATACTCTCCACCAGGTAATTCTGAAATACTAATTGGCTCTTTTTCTAAAAACTTTTGAAACTTTTCTGCATCTTTAGGATTATTTTTTAAATGTTCAACCATTTCTTTAAATGTAGGTTGATTTGCATTAGTACCTTTTACATCTATTCCAATACTTTTTAAAATATCTCTTGCCCCTTCAGGTGTTGCTCCTTGATTTCCTATACTGCCACTAGGTTTGCGAACAATGTTTAAATCAAAAACATCAAACTTGTTAGGATTTTCAATAGATGCAAATGAATTTGCATTAGGCATTTCAATAGGTTTATATCCTCTTAGCCAATCTTTTTTATAAAGTTTAAAATTTTCTAAATTTCTTATTGATGGATCAGGTTTTAAAACAGCTGTTCCCAAGTTTGTTGGACCAGTACCTTCTTCTAAATGCCACATGTAAGATTTTGCAAAATTTTCATCTGGCAAACCTGTTTCAATTAAATAGTTATTTGTAGGATGGTCTGGCCAATATACTTTTCCTTTTGAAAAATATGGTGCATTAATTTTTTCTCCTGGTTGTGTTTTTAAAAATTTATCATATGCTTCAGGTGTAATGACTTCATCTTTACTTTTTATCATATTTTCAAAAAGAGCATTGTCAATTGCATCTTTTTCAACCTGTCTATACCACTTTGTTTTGTTAGGTTTAAACGCCCAAGGATTAAATTTAGACGCATTTTTTAATGCTGTTTCTTCAGTTAAAAATTTAGATATGTTAGATACTTTACCTAAAGCACCTCTTCCTATTCCAAATCCTGAAAGTATGAGTGGATCTGTAGCTAACTCTTCCATTAAATCTGCATTATTCTCTCTGCCAGACATGGCATCTGAAAAAGAATAATTATCTCTAAATGCAGACTGAACAGCTTTAGCAGGAATTCTTAAAGGTTGTAATATATTTAATGGGTTATCTTGTTCAAAAGCTTGTTCAGCAGTTAAGTTTTCATTTTTAAATTCTACAGGACTAGCAGAGTTTCCAACTGACAAAAGTCCTTGTTCAAACTTTTGCCAAATACTAGGTTCTATTTTATATGCTAAGTTTGAATTTTTTATAATCTCTAGTTCTTTTGGTGAAAGACTTTCAAGAATAGCTCTTTTATTTTCTTCTAAATCAGGATATTTAGCAAGTATTTTTTCTGCAAGTTTATCATTTACATACTCATCATATCCTTTCATGTTACCACCCATATTGTCAGAAGAAACTCCCATGGCTCTACTCCATTTTGGTAATATATTATTTATGTACCAATCTTTAGAATAATCAGATTCAATATCTTGTTTATTCTTATACCAATCTGGGGCTTCTGCAGTAACTTCAACTTCTGGTAAAATATATGAGTTTGTTTTTGGATCCCATACAGGTTCAGTTGGAGTACCACCATCTACAAACTTTTTTAATAAATAATTTGGATTATCATCTACATTTTTAATTTGCCAATTTTTATCAAAATTAATTATAACACCACTTTTTGTTTTTACTGTTTTTGCTCCAAGTTTTTTAGCTTGTTCAGTTATAGCTTCCCAATCAGGAATCCATACATTTTCTTCATTAAATGAACCAGCATCTTCTATTATAGGTAAATTAGTTCCTTCTTTAAGTGTATTAGGTTGATATTGTAGTTGGTTTTCACCAAAATATCCTTCAGGGTTTACTCTAACATTATAATTATTGTATAACTCTGGATTTAACTGTGACACCATGTACTCTTGCCATGCAGAAGGATGAGTTTTTGATTTTAAAAACATCCCATCGTTTCCTACACTAAATCCATGATAAGTACCATCTTCTTGTAATGGAAAAAATTCTGTATCTTGTACATCCTCAAAAGAACTTGGTTTGCCAGCAGCTTCCCACATTCCATAAAGATTGTAATTTTTTATATCTGTATTTCTTAAGTTGTCTGGTAAAGTTTTTAAAAACTTAGAATACCTAGATGTATCATCATCATACTTGATATATGATTTACTTTTAATTGCTCTGTTTACCTCAGACAGCATTTCAAACATACCATCTTCTGAAAATTTCTTTCTTGCCATCTTACTAATTTACAAAATGTTAACCATATTATCAATTAAAAATATCTCATTTGACCACCTCTTCTTGCCATTGATGAGTTGTCTTTTGGATTATTAGAAACCATATTATTAAAGAAATCAATAATATCTTCTTTTGAATAGTTATGAAGTATATCTAAATAGTCTTGTGCATTCAATAAATTATCAGAACTTTTTTCTAAAAAAAGTTTTTTAAGTTTGTCAAAATGTTCTTCTGTAAAGTTTTCTTTAACTGGATCATAAAGTTTTGCATCTTGCATTCCTTTTCTCATAACATCTATGCGTGCTTTAACTTCTGTACTATCTAGTAAATACTTAGCTTTTTTCTTAGTATCATATAAAAAATTTAAAGCATTTTCAAAATCCATAATGTTTTTATATTTCGAAGGATCTTTATCTTTTAAGTCTTTCATTCTATCATCAAAATCATTAACAGCATAAAGATTTTTTAAATGATAAGGTTCATAAGTATATTTATTTTTATAATTTAAAAAACCTTTTGTAGAAGAATGTGATAATTCATGAAGATCTGTCTCTGGTGAACTATCTTTTGAATCTCTATAAATAGTATGACGTTTTTTAAATATTCCAGGTGAATAGACTCCAGCTGCTTCTGCAACTTTTAAATATTCAGGATCTTCTTTATATTTTACAGTATTTAAGTTATTAATTATTTCTTGTCTATATTTTTCAATTTTATTAGGATCTGTAACTCCAGTCATTCTTGTATATCTTTCTGCAAACAATGGAGAGTTTGCCATGTCTTGTAAAAATTGTTTAGATTCTGTAATAGACGCCATAGCGTTTACTGGTTCACAAGATTGTGTATCAGGATTCCAATAATAACCATCTTCACAAGATGGAAGTGTTCCTCCTTCTTCAGCTTTTCTTTTAATCTTACGTTCTTGTGCTAGCATTTCTTTTGTAGGCTTTTTACCAGAACCTTTGTTAGCTCTTATATTGTCCCAAAAACCACGTTGTGAATAACTACCATCAGCGCGTTTTATCATTTCACCTCCACGCTTTAACTTTGCCATGTCCATAAACTTTTGCAAATTGTAGTCTACATCTTCATCTTCAAAGTCTTCAATCATGTTTTCTGCAATCTGTCTGCGATTTTCTTTATCTTTGACTTGCTGAAGAATATTAGCTATACCAGAAACCATTTCATAGTCTTCATTTTCTATTTCGCCACCTTCTTCCCAAGTTGCTCTTGCATACGCTCTAAAGTATGGATTGTCTTTTAGATTCTGAGCATGGCGTTTGTAAAAAGCTTCTTTACCATATTTTGATTTGCTTCTTTCACCCATACCTGGATCACCAAAATATTTTTTAGTTCCATCAGGTCCAATCACAACATGAGTTTTACCTTTGCGATCATTACTTCTTCTTACAGTATATCCTCCAGATTTGTACTCGTCAAGTTGTCCACCATATTGTTTATTAGTAGAACTATCTTCTGCTTTGTATACATCCATCTGTGCATTTTTTATATCCTGCTCTGCTTTGATGCGTGCCTCTTCTTCAGCTCTGCGTTTATTTGCCTCATATTTTTCTTTATCTGCTTTTTCTTTTTTTGCTTTAGCTATTCTATCAGAATCTGCAGATTTAATACTATTTAGTTTTTGTGTTAATTGTTCTCTTTTTAGTTTTAAATTTTCAATACGTTGTGTATATGGGTTGTAGTAGTTATTAGCTCGCTCATCAAAAGACTGTTGACCAACGCTACCTTTTTGACTGAAATAATATATTGCATTATCAATATCATTTATTTCTTTAGATAACATATCAGATTCACTTGTAGATTTGTCTTTTTTCCAGAACTGCCACCATTTTCTATCATCATCATCTCCTGTCATAAAATCCATATCAAACATTTCTCCACCTTCTTCTTTAGCAAAGTTTCTAGCAAAGTTTGCTTTCTTAACCATTGCTGGAGAATACTTTTCTTTATTAGCAAGTATATGTCTTGCAGCTTCCTGCACGGACATACCCATGCGCGTAGCTTGTGCTTTAAATGTTCCTTTTTTGGATGGATCAATACTTATACCTCCTCCATTTTTCATATACTCTTGAAAATTCTCTGGCATTGGTTGTTCCTGTGGTGGTATTGCAGGTTGGCCAGGTACAAAAGGCATTAATTGTTGAGCCTGAGCATCTAGCATTCTTTGCTTCAACTCTTCTTTAATGCGTTGTTGTTCCTGTTTCATCAACACATTCTTTGTATGGTTTAACAACACATCTGAAAGTTTCCACTTATTATTGTTTGTATTTTCCATTATCTAGGACTATTTAAGTTTTTATTATTAGCAATTTTCAAAATCATTTTCTTATCACCACTTATGTTCTTTCTAAGAATAACTCTATTTCCATAGTGTCTAAACTTCTTATGCTGAAGAGGTGGCTTATTATAATCTACATACGCAGGATTGATTTCTTTTCTATAACCAGAACATTCAGTATTCCACATTGGTAAACTTGTTCCTGAGAACTCTCCTCTATCATTTGTTATATCCCAGAACTGATTAAAGCGAAATTTGTTTTCTTCTTTTGAATACAAAATTTGAATAAAATCAGCACCAATAACTGGTTGAGCTATAATTGCAAGAGGATTATTTTTTGGCTTTATGCTTAGTTTTAGTAATCCAGAAATTTGTTCTGAGTTGTATATAATAGCTCTATCAAAGTTCTCATCAAGAACATGATAAATGTCTTGACCATTATTGTAGAACTTATACACGTCCATGTAATATTCAAAACTTCTAAGTGTTGTAATTTGATTTGGGGTTACAAGTGGATACTCTATTTCCCAAGCGTAGTCTTTTCCATAATAGTTACAGAAACTTGTCCAGTTATCATTATGTTTCCAAATACTATTGAAGTTTACACTATAAAAGTTTTGATAAGAAGGTATTGTAAGAGTTGGATGCCAATCATGGAAGCTAATCCATACTTTTTGCTTTGGATCATAACTAACTGTCCAATGACAAGGTTCAAAACATAATGGATCATTAAATGCACAAGGACATTTTAAAACTGCAGGTTCTACAGCAACACTTACAGTACATTCACTTGTTGAACCATTTGAGCCAGTAACAGTTAAAACATAAGTTGTATTATCTGTAGGAGCCAAAGTAACATATCCACTTGGTGGAACTTCAATTCCTCCAGGATTTATAATTCCTCCAATCGCTCCAACTGATGACCAGTTAAGTTGAATTGTTTGACCTTGTGTAATACTAACCTGACTAATTGTAAGTTCACATGACACAGGACATTCTACTTCACTAATAATCTGTGTAACAATTTCACCAATAATACCAGTGCTAGAATTATATGCTGTACCACCTGTTGTGTTTGCATATATTGCATGCATATTTTGAACATCAGGAATAACAACACCTGCACCTGTTGCAATAGGATTAATTACAACACCCATTGATGCTGCTGTATTAGATAATGCTAAAACTTCAGCTTGATCTGTTGCATCAAAATTATCATCAAATTCACCAGAAGGAACAGCATCAGTAATTAGTATAATCATTTTTGTTGCTGTTGGTCTGAATGGACCTAATGCGTCATTTAAAATATCTCTAATCGCAACATCTGTTGGTTCAGGAGTTGATGCACCAAAGCCAAGTGTTACTGCATTAAGATTTGTTTGAAATGTAGATATGTTATTTAAAGAAAACATTTCCACAATAGTATTATCAGTAGATGTAGGAGTAAGTTGGTTTACAGTTATTAAACCTAATCTATAATCATTATTAGATGTTATTGCTGCTTGATTTGCAATTTGAACAATACTTGCTTTTAGATTATTTAATGAAGAACTCATACTACCTGTTATATCAAGTACAAAGGCAATATCTAAAGAAGTAGAACAATCAGGAGTTGCATTTACTGATACACCATCAAGTCTAAAGAAACTTCCTGCTTGAGAATCATGATGTGCTGGGTCATTGGTTACTCTTGCACTATCATTTGTTGAAGTTGTTCCACAAATATAATAAGGAACACCAGAAGGATCATCAAAGAATAAATCATTACGCAAAGGTTTGTAATCTCTTTTTGTAAAGTATAATAACTCATAAGTTGAGTCATAAATTGCATGCACGCCTATGCCTGCTACAGGATTATCATAAAGTGGAAAATCAGGATATGCTTCTAAAAGCTTTGAAGGCAAATGCTCTGCAAACCAAAACTTAAGACCATTTTTAGATATCTCTTCTAATCCTTGACCAGATGTTTGGAATATCTTACCTATTTTCTGAGAAACAAAAAATGCTCCATAAGGAGTATTTATAGCAGCTCGCGAAGAAATAGATGCTCCATAATCCAAAGCATCGTCTGCATTCACAAGTGCTTGAAAGTTATTTTGAAATAATCCAGCATCACCTATTGTAACTTTTGTACCATTATTTGTAACTAGTTGATCTACACCAGTAAACATCAATGGTTCACTACTTTCAAATAACATTAACGCACCTGTTGCATTTAATGGTTTTATTACATTTACTCTTCCATTAAAATCTTTGTAGTTAAGTGGTAGATAATTTCTCCAGTTGTCACGTCTGAAGCCAGACTTTTGTTGTAAAGAATAAACGCTTCTTTTTGGGAGATACTGGAAACAAGTATCATACAACTGTGGGTCATAGTCTGCAGGTAGTAATTGTCCCCACTTTGCCAAGTTGTTGAATAGTTTTGGTGCACTGAGTGATAAATCATATTTATAATAAGTTGGTGCTTTAATTAAATCAGATCTAAACATTGTGCTTAAATCATTAAAACTATAACCATAAACATCATAAAACTTTTGCACATCTTCAACACCATATTCTCTATATGCTATGTTAAATTCAGATTCTGTAAAATAATCTCTAACTCCATTGTAAAACATATAGAACCAAGAGTTTCTACGTGAAAATCTTAGTGTAAAACCATTATTTCCATCGTCAAATCTGTAATAGTCTGAAGGTGTATTTAAGTCAAAATCTGGTAGACCAGGCAAACTCCACGTAACTGAAATACCAAAATCAGAAATATCAAAATTAAAAAACGCTGCGTAATATCTTGGAGCAGGACCATTTACATAATTTCTATAATCAAAGTTGGTTCCATCTGGTTCACCAATCATCCAGGTGTTAAAGAAAAAGTGTGGATTCTTTTCTGTGTATCTATTAATATAAACATCGCCACCAAAAATTTGATTAGTAGCATATGTATTTCCAACAACAGGTTGTGTTTCAAATATACAAGAATCAGTAGGAACTTGTACAACACTTGAAAGTTGTCCATATTGATTTTCATAATCTACTTTTATAGCACCATAGTACTGACAAATGTTAGACGTAAATTCTCCAAATGGATTTTTATGACTAATTGTTGGAACATCCATTACACGTTTCTTTGAATCATCTGTGCTTGATGGAAATGGTAATCCTGATGTTGTTTGTAAACAAATAAATTTTGCTCTATATAAATTATTAATTCTATATGTGTTATTAAAGTCTTGGATGTGCATTCCAACATACTTAATCATATTATCAGCAACTCTTCTTCTAAAACATTTTGGATATGCTGAAGGAATTGATGAGTTATTTACAGTTGTATAGTTACTATAAAATCCATGAGAATTATATTGAAGAACATGATCTCTAAAGTTTGTTAGACCACGTATGATATCAAGAACAAGACTTGCACCTTTTGATGTCCAAAATGTAAACTGAGCAATAAACTGAGCAACACCTGCTATTGTTGTAGCAACAGAACCAGCAGCAAATCCTGATGATGCATGTAAAACATTTGTATTAATTAAGTCTCCAATTATAGTAGAAACACCAGATTCTCTATTAGCACCTCCATATGGAGAACCTGTTGCTGTAACCAAAGGATATTGACCACCTGATGTAGATGAACCACCTATCGCATCTATTAATCCTATACCAATACCTATTAAAAGAGCTGTTGTTAAAGAATTATCAGTTAAGAATTTAAACTTAGGATGTTTGTATGGAACTTCAAATTTACCTGTTGCAATACCTGTTTCTTCAGTGTAGATTTTAATGTAGTTAATCCCCAAAGCTGGTTTTTCAAAACTAGTTTCTACTGAATGAAATGATAAATAATCAGATTTATATTTATCTAACTTTGATGCAGATTCCCAACTACCCTCATTAACATTGTTATCTAAGATAGTATAGTCATCAGATAAAAATGGATCAGGACGCACATCATTATATGGATAGTTTTGTAAAAGACCTTTTTTACTAGTAATACCATCTATATTAAATTCAAGCATGTTTGCAAATATTCCTTTTGCAACTATACTTTTATTACCCTCACGCGAACCTCTTAAAATTTCATATCCAACAATATCTTTTATAGGATTTCCATTTGCGTCAACAGGATGTTTTACATTGGAAAATTCTACACCTAAAATTATAATATTAGTTCCACCTTGATCATGAATATGTATGGTTTCATTAGAAGGCATCTTATGATGACGTATAGGTTGATAGCATAAATCACCCCATATTTCTGGATTTGATGGATATCTTTCTGATGATTCCCAATATGCCATGTCTCCACGAGCTATAATTGTACCTCCATCTTTTGTAACACCAGTTGCAGGTGAACGATTGGATGTATCATATACTTGCCACGCTTGAGTTTCATTTGAGTAAACAATATCAGGTCCTGATACAGATGTTGTATCACTTGGTAATGGTGCTCTACCTGGAATATGATAACTAGCACTTCTGTTACCTGTGTTAAACACCCATCTAATAAAAAATGAGTAAACCTCATCTCTCATGTATCCTGTTAAATTACCACCATTCCAGTAGTAGTTTACATTATACTGAGCTGCAACCCATTGAGTTTTTATTTGATTTGCAAAAAGCTGATAGTTTATATATGGTTGAGTAGTAACTCCACTTCTAATTAAATATCCATTTACAACAGCCATCTTTTCGCTTCTGTCATAAATAATATTTTTAAGTGGTATTTGACCCAAAGGAACAACCTCTGTTCTACCTTGAATTATGTCAACAATAACTCTTGTTTGTTTTATGTCATAATATCCAATAATTCTTGCAATAGCTTGTTGAGTTACAACAGATATAATTACAAGTTCATACTCATCATATTCAGGATCTAGGTCAGAAATATTAATTTCAAGAGAACCTCCAAAACCTGAATCAAACCAAAGAGGTTGTGGTACACTTGGCATTGAATAATCAGTCAAACGAATGTTGTTTTCTGAATATGCAATAACTGCCATATAACTACCATTATTTAATTGGCCAGCACCTCTTGCTTTTTGAATATTGATACATGGTTGTTTTACAATAGGATGTAATCTTATCTTATCACAATCCAGTCTGTCAGTACAAACTTCTCCATCACATGGATCTTCAGATACTGGTTCACAGATGTAAGGAACATTATCTAAGTTCATTACTCTATCTGGATTCAAATTATCTTGCCAATAAACACTAAATGTACAGTCATAGTTTTCTTTTACATGAGCTGTTATTAGATTAGTAGTTTTGAAATTTAAACATGTATCTCTAATTACTTTTTTGTAAATACAACCTGTTTCATCAAAAATACCTATCTCAGAATTAATATTATTTGTAGAAAAGATAACCCACTGAGTTCCTGTTTTAAATGCATATCCTATAATTGTATAAGGAGCTTGAGCACAAAATGTATTTGATGGTTCATTTCCAATAGAACCTGATTCACCATAATGAGCATTATTAATTGCATTAATGGCGTTATACCAAAGACCTTCAGACATATAAATATCTGTAGTGTCTTTATTCATACCTTTTACAAAGTTATGAGTTGCACCTGTTGATGTATTTTGTAAGTTATTTTCAGCCATTTTTTAATTATGTATAATAAGGATCATGTGGCATGCGATGTTTAAACATGTCATAAAATCTACTATATAATGCTTTTCTATTCATTTGCCATATCTGTTTCATTTCACCAAAGTCTGGAGTATTAATAAAACCTAAAGCTTTGTTTCTTGCTTCTCTAAGTCTTGCACTCATCAACTGCATAAGCTGAGATGTATTTTCACCTGCCTGAGCAAGATTCTCATAAATACGTTCTTTAAGTGCATATTCATAAAACTCATCTGCATATGGATGACTAAGCACTAGCAAGTTTCCATCTTCATCTTCCATGCTTCCTTCATACATAATTAATACTTCACCTTCTTTAAAATTAGTTTCTAAAAAACCATTTTTTAAATATACAGTATAGTATCCTTTTGGATCAACATCTACGCAATCTGCAGAGTTTGAATTTTTGCGTAAGATTTGTAATCTTATTAAATCTGCATATTTTTTAGTTCTACCATTGCATCTGTTTACTACTATTGGACAATTACCTTCATGTGTAAGTGAAACTGAACTACAAGAATTAGTATTTTGTACACATGGATTTGGAGGAATAGGACAAGGGTCAGGAGGACAATTCTCACCATTACTTGACTTTGCACCCATTACTGTTACAATAACTCCAGGTATTGGATTAGGATTTGAAGATATTAGTTGTATAGTATTTTGGTCTACAACCAATAACTCAAAACTTAAGAGTGTTAAATCTGATGAATGATGTGCTTGTACAATAACGTAATTTGTACCTAGATTGTGCGTGATAGTATTAAGACCAGGGTTGATGGTTGTAATCTGTGTATATTGTTGTACCATTTTGCGATAAATTTCATATTCTGCTTGATAGATTCCATCTGCCACGCCCTGGTTGTAAGTTTTGTAAGACCACAATGGAGGATTGTGCATTTCACTAGAACCTCTACACAATAGTGCGTGATTCAAAGAATAAAAATCTGATGGAACTTTTGCACGATAATTAGTAACTTCTAACATCTTGGTTTTGTTAGGATTGATTTTTAATCCTAACTCATAGTTGATTCTTTGAGCAACTTTGATAAGAGTCTGGTCATCAATCATTCCTTCTAAATCATATGTTCTCAAATCTATCTTGACACTATCAAGAAGTTCTGTAAAGGTTCTATATTCAAGTTCTTTTTTCATTATTATTAAGCTGTTATACTTGAAGCGTTTTGACCAGGATCTGAAGGAATTTGAATCATGATACCTAAATCTCTAACTACAAGTTGTTCAATTTCTGAGAACAAAAATTCTGGTACAAATATCTTTTGATCTGTAATAGACATGCAATCATCTGCTGAATCACAGTTGTATTTTGAGATATCATCTTCAAAAACACCTTCAATTCTTATCGCGTCCCAATCAACATTTGGAAAATATAAATAACCACCTAAGTACCAGTAATATTTTTTCTTATTGTACTTGAATGTTTTTTGCTTTGACATTTGTTGAAACGTCATAGGAAATGTTGGAACTACTTGTTGTGATAAATCCAATGAAGAAACAGTTCGCAGTAATGGACCATAGTATCCTTCAATCATTCTTGGTAATTTATCTTTTGTTCTTTTAAAGTAACAATCAGTAGTTACACCAAAGCACTTAGCTTCTGCTGAATCTACATCTATAAGTTCTATAAAATTAAGAGTTTGAAATACACTATTGTACTTCATGATGCGATTTAGATTATCCTGGCGATGCATAAAGAATCTTGCATGCTTCATAATCATAGAATAGAGAAATCTGTCAGTAATGTTAGCATCTTGCTTAACAGCTTTTACTTGATTTCTTACGCGTGATATTGCTTCTCCAGTTGTCATTTTTAAAACTCAAATTCGTTATAGGTTTTCAATAAATCTTTCTCATTTTCAACACGTTCCATCTCCTTTAACTTGATTCTAAAAACATTACTTATCTTCATTTTAGGATCAATCACTACATACTTTTTCCATTCTACTGGATATGTTTTTCCTACAGTTCTTTTAAAAACTCTATTTGCTTCAAACCCCCACAAATCATTATGCTTAAATCTGTATTTTGTAGCGTATGTAGTAAAAAATATCTTTGCCAAATAGTTATCACTTTCCCAATTTCTATGCTGAATGGTTTTTAAGTAATCAGCTGTTGTTTTAAAATCAATATTTTTCTTTTTTTTCATGGGACAGGTTCCAATAAAAACATGTCCAATTTGACAAGGAATTTCTATACCATCTCTTTTGTCTATAACAGTGTTCCACAATTGATTGTTAAACTCTAATATGACATCTTTAATTAACTCAGCATCAAGATATTTTGCAGCAAAAACTTCTTGTTTGATATGGTCTACCATGTCATTAACAACAGTTTTTTTACCTGTTCTTCTATACCTTGGGGCTTTTAAATCTGGTTTATAAACCATAACAAAAAAATTGTGTAGTTCTCAATAAAATATAGTCAAAATATTTGATATTTACAAATATAATGAAAAAACAAAACCCCCCATAACTTTTATCATGGGGGGAATTTGCCTAACTTTTATTAATAATCAAATAAAGACTATGAATATGCAAATATAATAATTATTTTCATATTACATTATGCAGGTGTTGATATATTTAAGTAATTAAGATAAGCATTAATACTACCCATAAATCTATCTCCATTTTCAAAACACTTTATTACAAATCCCTCTCTTAAAAATACCGTTATAATATCAATATACTGTAAACTAGAAATACCTTCACTTGATTCTAAAAATGTTTTTAAATCACAAAGCGTAGTTTGTTGATTTATAGTATTTACTTCTAGCAATCCTTCCTTTTCAATCTCTTGAACTGCAGAAAGTGACAATATAGTTATTAAATCATCATAACATGTTGTAAAATTTGAAGAAGGACAAGGACTTAAAAATCCTGGTAGAGTATTTTCAAAAAAACTTATAGTATCTGGATTCCCTTCTAATTGTTTACAACAGTTTTCAAAATTATCTGGATTAAATGGGTTAGATGGCGGTAATGCTTCTACATATTTTGCATATTGTTGTGCACCTACTAACATGTAAAGATTATTGTTACAATTAGGACAACATAAAGTTGTATAACCATTTAATACAGTACCTTGACCCATTCTATCAAATAAATATTCTTCAAAAGTTGCAGGAGTAGAATCAACTGTTTCATTTAAATAATCTTGATATGATAAATATGTTGTATTTAAGAAATATAAAAATGGACTTTGACAACAGTTATCTTCTGGTGGTAAAGGTGTATTCTGACAAGAGTTCTCTCCATCAAAATTAGCATAACAATTATCAATACTTGTAAATGCTTGGAAATTATCTAAGTTAAAAACAAATCCACCCATATCTTGAGCACGCGATGCATCATATCTAAACTCTTCTCCTGAAGAATCTAAAAATTGTGGCCATTTATAAGATTGACCTAATCCTGTTGTATATTGAATTGGACGTGTTTGATATGCTCTTATGTCTACTAATGTAATTCCTCCAAATGAATTAGGAGCACCAGAACCATTAATATATATTGTTGAAAATTGTGTATTAGCTGGTACATCAGAAATGTTAGAAAAATCAACTCCAGTAAAATTATCGCCTCTTGTTACAACATATAAAGAACCTGGTGAGAATACATATCCACTTGATGAATCAATATAAACGCCTTCTTGTGTAGCAGATTGTTCTGTGTATCTTTGACCACTTCCTGTAGGATTTACATCAAATTTTAACATTGATAACATTAAATCTGTTTGATTAAAGTTTGTTACAATGTTTCTTAGTATTGAATTTCCTTCTAATTGAATAGATGGTACACTTGGATTAATACTTAATTTATCAACTTCTATTGTTTCAAGGGGTGTGATTCTTAATTTTTTGTCTTGTGTAATTTCAACATGAGCGTATGTACTAAGAGTTACTGATGAAAACTGATCTGTTGGTTCGATAATAAAAACAGAAGGTTCTCCTGATTTTTCTGAACCTTTTGCTTGAGGTACATTTGCATATCCACTTATAAGTTGATCTGCTGTATATTTTATTGTTCTTAAACCAATTACATTAGAACTTCTATAGTTATTATCTAAATTAATATTTGCAGGTAGAACAGTTGTAGGAATAACAGGTTCAATATAACCACCTCCAGCCTCAAAAGTTGCAGTACAATTAAAATATATTCTATTATAATCATCAATAAAAACACCTTTTCCAAAATTAACAGCATCAATTGTTTGATATGGTGTTTTTCTATAAACTTTTGAATATAAACTAGTATCAGTTACAGCTATAAGATTTTCACCAACTCCTAATGGAATTACAATATCACCTCTAAAATGTAATACTGTTCCTACTCTACGAACTTGTGGTTTACGTAAAGCCATATCATCTTCATAGAAATCAAAACCTTGAAGATCTTGCCAACCAGAATCTTCAATAGCAACTGAGTAAATAGTTTTTTCTTCAGGAGTAGTTATTTCTTCAGTTGTAACACAAGTTCCCCAATTTCTTTTAACTTCAACAGCTTTACCAGAACCAGTAGGAATTGCATCTAAGAAGTTTTGAAAAGAAATTTTAACTTGCTCACATCCTACAGTATAATTACTTTCATAATTAGATTTGTTATCTGGCAAACAGTATGCACCAGTTGTTGTTGCAGCCCATGCTGAATCTAACGCTGTTGCAGGTATATTTGCACCATTGTTAAAACCTGTATCTCTTAAATCTTCTGTTAACCAAACCAATGTTCCAATTACTTTTGCATTGTATTGATTACCATCATTATCTTTATAAGCATTTGGTATAAAATCACCATTGAACTCTGTACAATCAATAGGTCTTACAAGACGCAATCTTAAACCATGACCTTTTGCATAAGTGTTTTTAATAATGCTATCATCAATATAGATAGCAGAATAACTACTTGCAGTTGTAGTTAGTACTTGACTAGCAGACCAATATGATCCTATTTGACCATTATTATTACTGAATGTACCAGAAGGATTTCTGTACACAGAAGGAACAACTGCTAATGCACTTGAATTTGTAGCACCAGAATTAGGTAGGCTCCAACAAAGAGTTGATTTTATTTTTCCACCTGCTGCGTTGTTCCATGGAATGTTAGTTGCTGTAGGATCTAATGCTAGTGCAAGAGAATACCAATCAGCGTCATTTGGAACTCGCCAAGTGTTTATAGGATTATCTACTGGATTAACATTAACTATACCACCAGAAACTCTTCCATCTCCAGCAGTAGCATTATTGATAGCATACCAATTATATAATAATCCATTATATGGACAAGTTTGTATTTCATCTCTACAAAGTAGAATAAAATTAGGATCTTCAATATTTGTAACTGCAGGTATTGCACAACAATTACCATCACATACTAAATCAACAACTGCATTTAATGCATCTGCTACTGAAGTATTTTGAGGAATAATATTTACATCATTACATGTAATTGCAGGACCTGTGTACTTAACACATTGAGCATCAAGTATTTCAGTACATGGTTGTGGTGTCGCACACACAGGAGGCGCAGGCGCGCATGGCTGTGGAACTGAATCATTGCAACCACATCCTACACAGTTATTGTTATTTGTTGTCATCTTTTTATATAGTTTTTAATTTTATTAATTACAAGGTGTTGTTTCAACTACTGCACAAGCTGTTACGCCATAACAAAAATTTGGTTCTGTTCCTGGAGGACATGTATATGTTATTGTACATCCTGGTAAAACAGTTTGTAATGGAGGTGTTGTTACAAGTTGTCTAGTACTAAATATAATATATGGACTTAAATCATTAGGTATAGATGAATCACCAGTAGTTGGATAACCACCTGGATATGTTGGTGTAGGTTGTGGAACTGCTGTTGGATCTGTATGCGATGTTGTTAAAAAAGTTAACATTTCAGCTTCTGTCATTTGATAAATTTCAGCACCAAAAGCAAAGTCTGTTCCATCAGCACCGTTTCTACCAGATATTCTAAATATATGTGTCCCTACAGGTAATGTAATTGGAAACATATGCCAATATGCAAAAGGAATTGGTGAAACGCTTGTAGCACTGCCAGATGGTGATGGTGGTGGAATTTGACTAGCAGATGAAAGAAATGCAACTGTTTGATATGGATTTGAACCAATTTTTAATTCTACTAAAATTTCATTATCAGATGAAAAACCAAGTATATATTGTCTTTCTTCTGTAATTGTAATACATCTTGTAATTTTTAACCATGTATTCCATGGCCATGCAGGACTCGTTTCAATTGATGAATAATTCATTCTTCCCATTATGCTGCCTTTAAAAATATTATTACCAGCAGCTTCATTACCAATTACATTTAATTGAGTACCTAAACCATTATTATCTATAATTCTATAAAAACCAGTTGAACTATTTTTCCATCCTATTAGAGGATATGGTTTTGAAGTAATATCTTCCCATAAATAAGCACCATTATTATTAAAAGCAGAATTTGCACTTCCTTTAACAATACTATACAATGTACAACCAGATGATGCAGATGCTGTTCCAGATTGAAAAACAACACGTTCACATAAATTTGTTGTAGGATTAAAAACATAACCATTAGGGCATGTGCAAACAGCGCCACCACAATTTATAGGACACCAATTTGTTCCATCAAAGTATTTAACTACACAATTTGATGGATTTACATCTGTCCATCCTTGAACAGGGTGAAAAACATTTAATGCACAATCGCATATATCTACCCAATTTGTTCCATCAAAAACTTTATATGTTCCCATACTTTTGTTTTAAGTTTATCCAATACCACCACAAGATTCTATCCACAAATCTCCAGGTTTTATTTGATTATTTCCTGTAATATAGTTTACACCAAATCCTTCTACAGAACCATATAGTGTATTAAAATCTGTAGAATCTGGTTCTGTATTTTGTACAAAAACAGCAACGCCTCTTCCAGATTTACCATTTGTACCTGCAGCACCTGCTGGACCAGCTACACCTGTAGCACCTGCAATACCTGCAGGACCTTGAGAGCCAGTAGGACCTGTTGGACCTTGAACACCAGGAGTACCATCACAACCATTACAAGCATAGTACTGATTTATCAGAGTATTTGTTGAACCACTATATAAATCTAATTTAGTTCCTCCACAAGGACAGAATGGATTGCCACTTGGTAAATCTGTTGCAGCAACATAATTACCATTTGTACCATCTGCACCCATTTGACCAGGAGGACCAACAGGACCTTGTTGTTGTTCTATATCGCAGATCTTATCTATAATCGCTTGAATCAACTCTTGAAAAGATTCTGGTGGACAGTTTACATTATTTAAACATGTCAAGTCATATTTTGTAGGATCTAATTGTTCTAACAATGCACAATAATCTGTAGCAAATTTGTATAGAACCTCAGTTATTGAGTCACCTTTACATAAATTCAAACATGGTATCTTAGGTCCTTGCCAGATTACGCAGTTTGAAGATATAGGTATGCATCCATTTGTTGTCATTTTATTTTAATTTTTAACAGGTTGTTAATGATGTTATTGATGTATCTAAACCTACAGTTGGAGGCAGTGGAGTTCCACCAGTTATTTGTGTACCCACATAGCATGTTACTGATCTAGTTATGTCTTGACAATCTATACCACATAATGTTTTTTCTTGTGCTACAAACGTAACTTCTCCAAACCACTGATTTGGTGCTATTGGAATAATTTGATCTGTAGTTGTAACAGTTCCACCACAACCTATTGTTTGAATTCTTACAGTTACTTCTATGTTTCCACTTCCACTTATTGTGTTTAACACAGGATTACTTGTTGCTGGATCTCTTAATTCAACTCTTAATTTTCTTGTAACTTCTGTATAAGCATTTGTTATTCCACATATTTCAGCACTTGAACTTGTTATTGTGTTTTGATAGTAAAGTTTAGAAGCATAATATACTTGTTTTAAAACACCTGTTGCTGTTGCTGCTGCTGATGTGCCACAAGGATAAATTGCAGATACTTTTACTAAATATGTTGTTCCTGCAACTATACTTGCAGATGCTAAGTTATAAGTTAATGGTGTAGGTGTTGTTCCTACATTTACTGTTACAATAGCAGGTGGTGTACCTAAAGCATCAAATACCTCAATTTTATATGCTGTTGGAGCAGTAACGCCTGTTGTAACAGGAGCTGTCCAATTAATTTTACAAGCAGTATTTGTTACATCTGTTATAGTAACATTTGTTGGAGGCACTAATACACATGGTAAAGTAGAAGGAACTGTAATACAAGAATTAAGTTTACAAACAACTAACCATAAATTTTTTAAAGAATCAGCAACTGTTTCAACAGGATCTACCCATCCAGGTAAACTAGAATAAGTACCAGTACCACATGGTAATGGTGTTGAACCTGTAATACAAGTTGATGAAATAACACTTTGCCATTCAGTAAGTGTACCAAGTAAATTGTTATACTGACAAAGTTTTGTTTCCATATTTGTCAAAGCTGTGCTTAATGCAACAGTTTGACCTGGGGCTGTTCCTGTATAACATTGTGATGTTATTGTAGTAACAGGTGTTCCTCCACCTCCAGCACCAGCATTAAGTTCAAGTATTGTCAATCTGTTATTAATAGTTGCAATAACAGAGTTAATACTATTGATATCTGCTATTATTCTACAGATTGTACTTGCTAAATATGATGCGTATTCATCTAAAGGTAAAGCAGTTACATTATCACCTTGTAAATCTGTATAGTATAAACAAGGAGGAAGATTAACAATTGGTAGATTTGATGGAGGAGGACATGGTCCTGAACTTGTTGGTAATGAACAAACCTTTGTAATTATAGCTTGTAGTGTTTCCAATAAAGTTTCTGGTGGACAATCTCCTGGTCCAATTAAACATGCAAAATCAAGTGTTGTAACATCTAATACATTTTCTGTAATATCACAAAGTATCTGTGCCAATTCATAAATAACAGTATCAATGCTATCACCTTTGCATAAATTAATGCAAGGAATATTAGGTCCATTCCATATAACACAACTTGAAGATGTCTGTATGCATGTACCAGTTGATGAAAGATTTAAGATATTTGGTGATATAGGTTTCATTTACAATGTATTAATTTGTTCTTCAATTGCTTCAAGTGAACAGCAGGAATCACTAATTATAATACCACATTCTGTTCTTTCTTTTGCACGTTCATAAATTATTTTCATGTCATATGCCAAATCAGAATCAAGTCTTTTTTTACAACTTTTTAAACCAAAACGATCTCTGTTAAACTCTTGATAAAGAGAGTCAGCAAATAATTCATTTATGTATTCTGTTACATCCATTATGATTTAGGATAATAGTTATTTGGTATATTCCAGATATATTTTTGTGCGTTCTTATTGTGTTCTGTCAAGTTTGGATTTTGTGCAACTAAGTTTGCTTCATAAGCTGATAAACAATTGCTACACACTTTTGTGCCATTACTTGCAGTTCGCTGCTGGCATCCACATGATAATTTATGTCCACAATTTGTACAATTCATATTTTATTTATTTACAAGTTATACAACATCCCATTATATATTTATCAAGAAGCTTATTAGCATAAGCAAGCATTTGAACACCTTGATCAGGTGCATGACAATATTCTGCTTTTGCTTTTGCTGCTTCTATCATCATTTCAATATGTTTAAGATCTTTGTAATGTTGAACTTCTTCAGAAGTTGGTTCGCATTCTCTAAGACGCAATTTACAAATTTCTGCGTAATATCTATTCTTAGTAGCAGTTGTTCTTAAATGAAAATATTCAACAAAAGATTTATCATTTGGTGAAATACTATAACGAATTTTGTATAAACCATCATGTATTGGAGAACCAGGAGGACAATCCATTCCTAAATCTGCAGCACTAAATACTTTACAAAAATTAGGTGTAAGTCCTTCAGTAATGTATACTGGTTCACTCATTCCAGGCATTGTGATATCTAATTGTTGACATACTACTGGTAGTAAACTTAAGTCAGCATAGATAGATGTATCTACTATTCTTATGATATTTTCACAAGCAGTTTCAGGTACATCAAGTTGCAATATGTGTTTGATTGCCATGGTAATAGAATTTACATTTACATTCTCAATAAAATTTACTAAATTTTTTTTAAAGATACAAATAAAAAAAAGAAAAGAAGAGTTTTTTGCTCTTCTTTCCTTTATTTTTATAGTAGGGTATGATTAAACAATTACTCTTAACTGTACTGCAGAACCTGCACTTGTCAAGAAATTATTCCACCATATTTCAAAGTTTGTGTTACGTGCGTTAGCAACAACTTTGATTAAGTACTGATCATTATCAAATGTTCCAGAAGGATTTGCTTTACGAGGAACACTGTGTAATAAGTAATACACATGATATGATAAATTACGTGCGATTTCTGGACCACCTGAGTTACTAGTACCTAATACTGTATCCTGCATAACCTCACGCATACGTGGATCTTGATACCATGGTTCTTGTTGGTAACGCTTAGCAAGGATTAACTCACGAACTAAAGTTTCACCATAACCACGTCCTTGGTAAGCTTCTTGAACTGTATTTACTACAAAACAAGATACAACACAAGGATCACCATTGATTACGTTAGAGTTGTTTGGATAAGAAACAGCTGAAGCGTAAATTAAAAGTGGTTCAATTTCAAAATGATCTTTAGGATCAAATGAACAATCTCCAAATTGTGTACTCATATATGCACCAATGATATCCATACAAGAAGTTACTGTTGAAGCAGCAGCACCTGTTAATGGAACATAAGTTGCAGTAGTAATTTCACGATAGAAAGAAATTGCAGTACCAGCAGCTACAGCAGCAGGTAATACAAATGGAGTTCCATTAGCATTTACTAAAGGAATACTTAAACCAGATACATATGAAAGTCCTACATAAGCAGTATATGGTCCAACTTTTACTTTGTTTCCAGCTTGAATTGCTGTTGCACCAGAACCAGCTGCAGCAACTGTTACAGTTGATGCACCTAATGCACCAGTAGCAGTAGTATTTAATGCTGTTTTATTCCAAACTTTTGCTTGAATAAACTGATTCAAGAAAGGAGTAGAATTATTACCAGAACCTACACCATTGATTTGGTCAGCCCATTGTAAAAAGATTACGTTAGGGTCAACATTATCAGGAGTAGTTGCACCTGCAGCAAATGTACAACATCCAGAATAAGCACTTAGTGTCTGATACACATTGTGAGTTAAGAAACGTAATGCAGGTGAACCTTTAATGTCAACGCGTAAATCGTACATTGTTTCACAGTTAATTGCACAATTTGATTGACATACTTCAATCACATTGTTTACAGCATTAGCTGGAGATGTTACGTAAAAATCGCTAACATACTTAGGGTTAATACCTTTTGATTTCACAGTTTCCTGGTAGCCACCATGGAAAGGACCAATCTTGTCATTTGCATGAAAACTTCCTTGTGCCAAATACACTTGAGAAAGTGCTGCACCATAAACAGGAATGGACGATGGTGCTACTGTTAAATTTGTTGTTGCATTTACAATTGCAACTTGTCCTGCATCCAAAGCTGTTGTTGGTTGCAAAGCTGTTGGGTAGAAAGGATCTACTGCTGCTGTCGCTACTAGCATCTTTTGATAAGCGTGTGGAAAATAAGCCATGTTTGTTTGTTTTTAAGGGTTAATAAAAAAAATTGTTATAAAAATATTATTTTAAAAATTTAAGTTTGTATTTAGCTGAGTTAAGTGTTGATTTTACAGTGTCTAGGTCATTAACTATTTCACTATAAGGTATCTTCGCTTGAACCTCATTAATCTCTTCAATTAGTTCTCGTATATAAGATAATGCATCTTCTGCAGAATTGCAAGTTTTTTTTGAATATTCTTCTTCATGAGAACATTCTATGATTCTTTCAACTGCACCTTGATACCCTTCAATTAAAGCATCAGCATGATCTGGAAGCGCCTCATATAATTCTTTTAACGCTATATGAGCTGCATAAGAACCAAGATCCTTAACTTTTAAGTGAAGTTTATGGAAACAAGTTGCAGCACACATTAACTCATATCCTAATTCTGCAACTTCCATATCTAAAGGATATTGAGAATTATAATAACTTTCAGAGTCATTCATTGAACCTTTTAAGGGTTTTCTTTTAAGTGCGTATGTTCCTGCGAAATCCATTATATTTTGTTTTTAAGTTTTAATCCTGCATATTTTGATTCATTTGTGCTCTACTTGACTGATTGAAAGATTCAATGTCACCACTTAGTATTGCCACTGCTCCATTTACAATTAGTTCTGCAACGTCATCTTTAAACTCGCATGTAACTTCTGCTGGAGAAGCTACTCCTGTAGATGGATTTATACAACCTAAAAATTCAACAAGTCTTGGTTTTCTGTAATATGTTAGTACAGGATTTGCAATATCAAACTGATTGTTTGTATATATTCTTATCCTATTGCTTTGCAATGTACAAAAGGTTTCACCCCATTCCCAACTTGGTTTTTTAAATTCATCAGAAAGTAAGTTATCTACGTCAGCTGTTTCATCTAAATACACAGTCATTGATCTTCCTGGACAACAGTCCTTTTCACCTTTCAAAGATACTCTTTTAAAATAAAGATAATCTTCTGGTATAAGTTCTGTTTCATAGAATAAATCTTTCTTAGAAGCTGTAACTGGAACACTAAGAAGAATTTTCTGTAAATCGTCAATTTGCATTTTTGATGATTCATCACCTGTTGCAGGACTTGATGGTAATACATGAACCTGTCTTCTCACAAATTCTAATTGAGCTTTATTGAACGCTTCAACAATTTGCCAACATTCTATATTATCATAGTCAAATGAGGACAACTTATTCAAGCGTTCATAAATTTTTATTCTAAGTAGATTGTTATCCATTTTTAACTATTCCAGTATTGTTCTACAGTTTTTGTCATATCCATCAAAATCTCCTCATTCAATGGATTTTTTAGATACTCAACCACATCAGCTGGTGTTTTACCTAACATTGCACCACTCTTCATATGGTAGATATTACCATCTCCACGAGTTGCAATTGTTTTGTAATAGTTACCATCTTTAACTATTGCACGTAACTTTAAAGTTTCCATGTCATAGTTAGCAACTTCTAAGAAGCGCGATGCTGTTTTTTTCTTATCTCTATCTACTCCTTCACCATTGATATATTTATCCATGTTATCATACATGATATCATTTGGTGTAGATTTTCTATACTGAGTAGAGTTGCCATCAATAATCTTACATACTAAGAATAACTTATTAGCATTCTTGTCATAAAGTTTTTGAAGTTCAGCAAGAGCTTTGTTTCTAAGTTTTTTAACTTCTGTTTTGATAACAGCTGTTTCTTCAAATTTGTCAAGATAAAACTTGTAAGTTGGATTCTGACGCGCGTGCTCAAGAGATTTTGCTACTAGCGAAAACCCACCTGCTTCAATAGCTTTTAACTTAATTAAGTCATAAGGATCTACAGCAGGATCTAAAAATACAGGTTCATTTCCAAAACGCATTATAATTTTATCCCAAAATACAGAGTTATCAGGTCTTAAAAGTTTGATTTTACTCCAAAAATCAGGATCTTTTGGATCCACAACATTTGCAATAATTTCTTTTTCTAACTGAGCTACAGTGTTTCTGATGTCTTTGATAACAGCTTCTCTCTCATCTTCAGGAAGCATTTTGATTTCAGGTGCAAACTCATTTAATCCTGTCACATAGCGTTTGATACCATTGATCTCTAAACATGTGATAGGTTCTTCATGAACCACACCTTCAAATACAACCATGTCATGCTTTTCAAGTCCCATGTTAGGAACTGATGCATTTGAGAAAGGTCTAATTGAGATAGAACTTCCTCGCTTTAAGTTTTTGTCTTTTTCAATAAGAGTTAACTTTTCCATTGTTTTTTCTTTTTTTGGTTTTTTCTTTTTGTTCTTTTCTTTCTGTTTTGCAACTATTAGTTTCGCATTTCTGCTACTCAGCTCCTAAGCCACGTCAAGGCTGTTGCTTTTAGGAGTTCCAAGAGAATTACAGTTCTCTTGGAGGTTATGCTCTACCTTTGAGGGAGGAAGGATAGGAGCAAATTTATTTGATTAGAATGATCCACCAGTAATTGGATTTCTCATAACAATCTTAAGAACCTTGGTAGGATCTTTAACCCAGATAGCTGGCATTGTTTGAGACATCATTACACGGTATCCATTAAAGTTACCAGAAGACTGGAATCCTTGTGAACGTCCCATGTAATCCATAGTACCATTTTGATAGAACCATTTTAATTCGCTATCCCACTTCAATTTCAACAAGAAGATGTTGTCATTTGTGTTATCAGTGATATCAAAAATGATGAAGTTGTAAGAAGATAATGGATATCCATCAATGATTGGATTTTCAATATCATTTGTATGAACATTGTCAAACGCTGAATTCAACACAAACTTAACATTTGCCAAGAATGGAATTGTATAAGATGTGAACGCAAATCCAAAGTTTAAGTCCATTGCATTGGTTCCACTGATTGCACCAACACCTGATTGGTCAATATTCACAGTTAAACCAGTACCAAATGCCTCTTTCTTAATAGCTTCATTGATCATCTTCATACCAGCCATACCAGTTTGAACGATCAATTGACGCTGAGGATCTGGACCTTTGAATTCAACTTTACCATTGTAGAAGTTGAAGATCTCTGCACGGAACAAGTCAAGACTAAATCCTGATTTGTTGTAGATTCTCTTGAAAGAGTTATCTAACTGTGACCAAAGACCCACAGATAATCTGATATCATCTGGACCATCTTGTTTAATTCTACCACCTTGTCCCCACATTAAGTAAGTTTCAATGTCAGTAGCAATTTTGGTCAAGTGAGCAGCTTCCATTTTTGTCAAGAAAGAACGTGTCAATGAACCATTGTCATATGCTTTCTTAATATAGTCTTTACCCATAACTGCCAACATTTGGTCAATGTTAGTAATTGAAGGGTCAATGTTTTTGTCAAATGAACGCCAGATTTCAGTAACAGGTACTGAACCATCAGCATTCAATCCACCTTTCATCATCATCTCTGCACGAGAAGATACTGAATAGTGAACGTGAGCTTCTGAACCACCAACAAAGTTGTAGAATTCACGGAAGCCATTTGTTAACTCTCCAATATCAGAGAATCTTTCACCATATTCTCCACGAGCAGAACCTTTTCTGAAATACTTGGTTCCTGCTTTTAGATACTTATGATCTAAAGATGCATTGTTATTGTTGTTAACTAACTGAACAGTATAGATGTAACCATCTGCAGAAGGTAAAATATCTTCAGCTGTGATGTACAATTCTAACCCACGATACTTGTCATAAGTGATAATATCACCATGTCCAAATACACGTCTGTTCAATTTGATTTTAAAGTTAGTACCATCTTGACCTAAAACAGCAGCTGCTGGTTCAATGTCTTCAGTTACGTAAGGTAAATCTTGCACGATAGGAGTTTGCCACTTGTATTCACCACGTGGAGTATCTACCATGATTGTGTTTTTACCTCCAAATGATGACATTTGGTAAAGAGGCATTTCTACTTTTTGAGACATAGCCCAAAGATCTACAGGACCTAAATCCATTGGTTCTGCTGACTTTAGCATGTTAACTAAGTGGTATGAATCTATGTGAGATGATACTTTGTAAGTAGTATCCCTTAGAAACAGACCGTTGTTTAAAACTGGTGTTGCCATTTGTTATTTGTTTTTAGAGTTAATTATTTTGTTTATTGTTATCTTGCAAATATGTTTTTTGGTTTTTTCAAGCTTGGCCTTGAAGAACCTCTTTCATTATCATCATCTCTTACAGTAGAAGATAGTTTTCTAGCTTCTTCAGTTTTCAGTTTTTTTACTGTATCCTGGTTTGCTTCTGCACGAGCTTGTTTTCTAATTTGTTCTTTATAATCATCAGGATCAGAAAGTAACCATAAAGTTTCTGCTATTAAATCATAGCGTGGCTTTTCTCCAAATTGGTACTCATCTAATAATCTTCCTAAAAGATTAGTTGGACGTCCTTGCATACTTTGATGTTTCAAAGTTGTCAATTCATCCCACAAGAACTTTTGTCTTTTACTATCAATCTTGATTCCATTAAGATCTGCAGGCTTCAAAGTATTGTAAATGTTTTCCATATACATTTCCTTTTGACGCTGTTGTTGTAACTTAAATTGTTCTTGCTGTGCAATCTTGGCTTGTAAAACCTGAGCTTGCATGTCATCCAATTTAGGTTTAAACTGATTAGCACGTTTAGCAATGGTTCCAGATTTTACCCACTCATCAATTTGATCTTCAATAAGTGCTTGGTCTCCATTTCCAAAGTTTGTTGCACTTAAGTACTGACGTACTATAATTTCTTGGTGATCTTCATTACGTGGATCCAAAGAGCGTTGTTCTTCAACTTGTGCCAATGCTCTAAATAATCCTTTCATGTCTTTACCACCTTTTGCAACATACTCAGCAGCGTACTGCAATTCTTCTGGTAATGCTTCAAAGAACTCTTTTGGGGTTTGTTCGCGTAGTGTTCTTTCTTTTTCCTCTAAGTTAGCTTGGATTAATTCTTTCCAATCCTTTATAGAGTATTCTTCCATCGGTTTATCATCTTCAAAACCTATAAGAACTCCTTCTTCAATAAGTTTTGAGAATGTTTCTACCATCCCACTTTTGTCAATCTTTTTGCGTCCTGGCTTTGAAGGATCTTCTTCTTCAGCTGCTAGTGCATCATCAAGTTGAGCAATTGCGTCATTAACCTCCTCTTGTGTGACTTTCTTTTCACCTGGTTTGTCAGAATCAGATTTATCTAAAAAGTTTAAATCTGCTGGCTGATCTTTTGAGAAAATTGTTTTAACTTCAGGTTCTTCATCTGTTGTTACAACACTTTCTGCTCCTGGTAAAGGCAAAAAATCATCAATACTTTCAAGTGTTACATTAGATGTTGTATCCACTGCTCCACTATTAGGTTTTTTTTCTTCCATGTTTTTCTGTTTTTGTGGTTTCTTGTTCTTCTTTCAATATAAAGGTACGAAATAAACTTTAAAAATTTAAACTATTGAGTACCAGTGATAAAAGTTTTTTACACTATATTGCTATACTACTTTTTTTTAGGTGTCTTTTTATCATACTTGTTTTTGTTAGCAAGTGCAATTTGAACTTGTTTCTCTGCAATTTCTTTACGAGTTTGTAGTTCTTGACGTTTTAAATCATTTGTAGTTTGCTCCTGAATAACACGATTGGTTTCTCTTGATTCAGCTAAAGTTTGATCGCGTTCTTTTGCTCTACGTTTATCAAGATATTCTAATGTATCAATGTAATCAGTTTGCTGATTTAAGTTTTGGTCTTTCATACCTGTATAACCAGCTGCACGAATCTCTGCAATTTGTAAATCATTCTGTCTATCCAACTGTGCTTGCTCTGCTTTAAACTTAAGTTCTGCTTCAAGTCTTTGATTTTCACCTTCTTGTCTAGTTTTTTCAGCTTCTTGTTGAGACTGCATTTGTTGTTGCTGCTGAGCTTGCATTTTTTCTTCAACCCCTTTAAGAGTATGTGTAATTTCTGCAAGTGAATCTGCTTTTAACAAGTTACCTAAATCATAGATAGACGCACCTGTGGTGTTATTGTTTAATGCAAGTTGTCTAATCTGTTCCATTAATTGGCGTTGATTTACCTTAGTAGATATGAAAACATTGAAATCTCTAAGTAATAACTCAGTTCCATTTATCTCAAAATTAACTTTTTCATCCAGCGCAGTCATGTATTGCAGTCTTACACTCTGTTTTGTAGAAGCATAATACTGTGCTAAATCTGTACGCATCTGATGAATCCTAGGCATAAGATACTCAGAGTGTTGCGTAAAATATGGTTCTGTTTGAGAATAACTTTGGTTAATTGCTTGTTCTATACCCTGTGCTGTTTCTTGTGCGTTTACCGCACCCATACGCTGAGGTGTAATACCAATAGCGTCAAAACATTGCATTTTAAAGTGATTAGCAAGTTGTATCCTTGACATCAAACGCTGAGTTTGTTCTAGGTTAAGTACTTGATAATGTTGGAAGTTAAGTGCATTTTCTGTATTTGTAATAGATGTATCCAATGGTAAAATACCAAAGTTCTTCATTGCTACATACGCTTTTCCAAAATTACCATGACCCCAATCTTCACCAGCTGAATGACGTGGTAAAGCATTCTGATCCAATAAGATAACTGTTCCTAATTCATCAATAAGAATGTCAGCTATCTGATTGTTTACCAGATTGTAACCAATTTGATATGGTTTCATCTTGTCCACAAGAGAACGTGACTTACTATTTCTGTCAGAAAACACAGAACCTTCTACTGGTAACTTACATCCATATAAAGTAAAATCACCTTTGAACTGAAACTTAATTGGTGCTACATCTAAGTAGATAGGAGAAAAATTAAGATTGTCAGTGTTACCATAAAAAGTAGGTCTGTTAGGTCCAATTTTTACGCCTCCCCAAGTTTGGTTAATCCAAATCCAATCTATGTGTTCTCCAAACATCAAAGTTTCTCTGGATTTCTTTTTGATTACCGTAGTGTCATAAACTGGTTTCTCAGTAATTTTATAAGTTTCATCTACTATAAGATCAGTTAGCATTCCTAACTCATCTATTCTGGTAAGATGACCAACCATTCTTTGTGATTTCCAGTAACAAGTTGTTACGCGAAGTAATCCTGTATTGTCAAAATCCATCATATCTTCAGATTCATTTAAAATCTTAAGAATGATGTCATCACCATATCCATTGGTTGTATCTCTATAAGATGTAAATTGACGCATTCCTAAAGAAGGGCCATCTACATTCCACTCGTGCGAGCGCGTAGCATCATAAAAAGAACCATCGTTTTGAACGCCTGGAAGAATATAACCTGCAGATTTTACAGGATAAATAGCTTCAAGAGATTTAAGTTGATCCCCACTCATCTTATAACCATACTTATCTATTACGTCAGCAGGTGTCATAAGATCTATTTTGCCAGCCCAGTTAGACTGAGAAATATATCGTGCACTTGGCGACTTATGGTAAAAGGTAAGAACTGGATTCCATACTTCTAACTCATAATCATCTTCTAGCATATTAAAATGCCAGAACTCTCTATCAGTAATTAAGCTATCTCTAAATGCAAGAGTTTCTAATTCACGCATTTTAAATCTTTCTTCATCCACATTATGTTGGTGAGTCGCCCATTCTTCAAGCATTGACTTGTAGCTTTTCTTAAAGAACTCTTCAATTTCAGGTAATGACTTAATGTTTTCTTCAGACATCATCTGTTGAATTTGTTGTGCCTGCTCAGGATTAGATTCATTTAAAGCCATTTCTTCAATCTTCAACTTCATCTTCTTTTCTGCATCAGATACAAGAGCTTGCTCAACCATCATTCTTTTTTCTTCTAGCATTTCATTAAAAGATGCTTCATCAATAGAACGATACATTATTTTGTCGTTGCGTTTCGCAAACTCACTTGTCATAACATTGATGACATTTGGAATAATAGGAAAGAACTTAAGTTCAAACGCAGAGTTATCCTCTTTTGTCAGAACATCAATAAGTTCTGCCATGTCATTGTCTTCCTCAACAATATAATCTGTTTTATCAATTATACCATTTGCAAGCTTGTAATTCTTAAGAAGGCGTCTGGCGTTTCTTCTGATTTGTTTCAAACCTTGCATTTCATACCAGTCCATGTTCCATGCTCCCCATGCTTCATCTTTATCCTTTGCTGGTAAAAATTGTACTGGTTGGGTAAATGTACCCATTTTGTTGAAGTCAGCTTTGGCTCCTTTTTTTAACTGAAGTGCGTTAAATACTTGCATATTACCTCATATTTTTAAATGGATTCCTATTTCTTGTCATAGATGATTGTTTACCTTTAACTTCTTGTAAACCAACATGACGAAATGGATTCGTAAATAAGTTAAGAATTTTTTTTCTGTTTTGCAAATCACCAGAGTTCTCATGCTCCTCTCGTTTGGAATATCCTCTATTGGATTCTTGCACTCTTGCAAACGCAACAAGTGCACAAAACGCAACAAGTCTATCCACGTTTAGACCATCTCTGTATGCCTGCATTTCTTTTAGTAGCATGATATCTGGTATTCTTTCTACACCATATGTGACTTTTACAATGGAGCCATCAGGTTTAGTTTGCACGTCTATCTCTTCTTCAAGAAACTGAATTGCATAGGAAACTAAATTTGATTTAAAAAGACTACCTGTGTTTCTCCAACCATATTCTTGGAATACATTGTTGTTACTTCCAAGTTCTTTTAGAAACATGATTTGATTTTTTGGCACAAGATACTTTTGCTTTCTTCTTTCTATCATATACTGAATAAACAAATGGACGTTGTTTTCTACTATGGTCCAAGCATTGTAGTATTCAATCATAAGTTCTAATCTTTGATGAGTTTTCTTCAGGTCATCAAACCTGCCACACCATGACGCCACTATCTTATCACGTTCTAATCTTACCTCCAAACTTCCATCATTTTTATAAATTTTTACTTCTTGCTGGGTTTTGTATATGAAAATAGAACATAAAGATTCTGATGTAGTTGTTTTACCCTCAGACACAGGATCAATGGATGCATAATACATTCCAAATTTAGGATTAGCAATTGGCTTTTCATATATTACAATTGCACCTTCTTTATTTTCTGTTTTTGGAGAAATAGGAAATTCTAATATTGGAATCTTTCTAGTAGGAACTTGTTTGATTTCATCCTTTTCTCTTATTAAATCTACATATTCATACGCGTATTCTCTGTCCTCAATTCTGCGAATCTGTTGTGAAACAAGATGCTCAGGAAATCTAGCTTCTTTTCTATAATCAAAAGCTTCTTTTATGTTAATAGGTTTCTGAGAAATACGTAATCTATAATCTTCAGGTTTAAGTTTTTTCTTCCATTCTTCGCGTTCAGCAAGAATCATCTCTAATGATTTCTCTACTTGAGAGTTACCAAATTCATCTATGCATGGAAGCATTGACCATTGTTCTGGTATAAATAATCCACACATTCCTTTGGTTCCTTTCTCATCAAGAAGATTTGTTTCAACTGCAAGAATGTCTTTTGAATCAGGATTTAATATCAAATCTTTAAGTGGTTCGCATTGTTCCAAATCACCCACAGAACCTGCAACCACAAACATACCTGTATACATCATACCAGATTTCATGGCTGGTAAAAGGTACTCTAAAGTTGTATTCATTTTTGGAGCAATACCTGCCTCCTCGTGAAAGAACAAAGTACAAGGACCACCGACACCATTTGTAGGATCTTTTTCAAGAACCACACCCATGATAACAGACTTTAACCCAACATCTACTTTTCTACCACCTTGATTTACCTCAGCTTTTTGTTCCCAGTTGAGAACTTTATCTGGATTACATGGACGATACCATGCTGTATGTTTATTTAGGAAGTTACGATATTCTTCAAGAAAACGCCAGGTTCCTTTTTCATTGATGTAATCTTTTAGTGAACCAGCCATCTTAGAAACAGAACCCTCTTCAAACCAAAATAGATTTATGATTTTTCCTGCATGATAATATGAGGATGCAATCTGACGTTTCTTTAGAATGGCAGAGTGCTTATTTTTCATAAAAGCCAACTCTTCATAAAGAGCCATATGATATTGAGCATCACGCACATCAGCAAATGTAAATCTATTTACCTCTTTGTTATAGATAGGTAAGAAATTTAACCACATGTAGTAATCTCGTGGAAGATACCATGTTTTCTTTTTATTTTTAAAGATAACTCCTAGGCGACACTTTTCTTTTTCTTTGTTCCAGTATTCTATAAAATCCTTAGAACGCTCTGGTGCTTTGCAGTATAATCTATTAATATTAAAGTTTCTACCTTCTTCATTAAAGTGTAGAGAACATTCATCAAACTCATACTTACCTGGCTCTTTAAAAATTCCAGATAGAAACACAACATAATCTTCTCGTGTAGCAAATTGTGTTTTGCTCCATTCTTTAGTTTGATAGTCGTATGTAGGTATTTCTTTAAACATTAGAAACTTGGTTCTTCTACAATAAGTGTAACGATTTTTAATCCTGAAAGGTTCCATTTTACAGTAACCACTTCATACTCTGTATGATTAATGTTTACAATTTCACCTTTTCTTGGTATCTCAGACATTTCAAGTCTTGTTAAATGTCCATCAGAAATGTGCTCTATGTGTACTAGATTCATATGTTTAGAATTGATCGTATGCTAAGTTTTGTCCACCTCTTACTGTTCCTTTTTGTTCTTCCATAAGGTCTTTATACGCTCCTTTAAAAGAACCACGAATCTGCTCAAATTTTGCTGCAGCGTTAACAACTGATGTAATATTGCCATCACGCCCATGTTGAAGTGGGGTATGTTCCATATAAGTTGCAAGGCGATCCAACATAGATTTGATACCCATGTAAGCCCTATACGTAGGAGTTTCATATAATTTTCTACAAAATTCTAGTGCAATAATAATACTTTCATCCTCAGTAGAGAACTCTGCTTCTAACTGAGCTAAAACTAATTCTTCTTTCTCATGCTCGCGCATGTCAAAAAAAGGATTTATATCAGGGTTAGGACAAGTCATATAGAAAAGATAACTGTACACTTTCATGTAGTCATCTGGGTATTCAGTCATAATTGCCTTTAAACTTGCCAGATTGTAGCAATGTTCTGTTGGAACAATTGCTCCATTCTTTATGTCAAACAGCTTTATCATTTTTTTCTTTGTTTAGTTTATCTACAGTGGGACAAGGACTACAATAAGGTTTTTTCTCTTTTACTTCTTTCTTAGATTTTTTCTTCCAAAATTGTTGTTGCTGAAATTCGTCATTACTCATTTTTATCTTTAGCTATGGGTTGTATTTCTGTGTGAAACATTATTAAAAAATCTGTGTAAGAGATGTCAAAACAATAAGTATAACCATCAAGAGTGTATACTATTGTAAAAGGTTCAGGTTTGCCATCATCAGAAAACGACTCTCTAAATCCTACAATTCTCTCTAAATCTATAACCATTTTACTGTAAACCAGTTGCTCAATGTTCATGCTTTCCTTTAGGTGTGAGTTCTCTAGGACCAACACAAACTCTTTAAATATTGCCATTATTTCTTTGTTTTTGAATAATTTATAATCTCTTGCGCGTTCTCTTTATAATACTGCAATATACTAATAACTTCGTCTTTTAGGTAAGGAAGTTTAAAAGGAATTACATCTTTTACAATAGGATCTCCCTGCTCGTTTCTTTTTACAATAGGATATCCAAATTTATCCTCACCTTCAGTTTCAAATATCACATGATGCAAAGTTAATGCTCCAGGTTTAAGTTTTGGATTATGCTTTTGAATCATATACATATACACTGACAACTGAAGAGCATAATGATAATAATTGCAATCATCCAAATGTGACAAAGGACCTCTCATTTTTTGAGAAAGTCCTTCCCAGTTCACATATGATTTTGTTTTTATTTCTTTGTTTGTTTTGTAATCTGTAATATAGATATAATCATTTGCAATCTCTACCAAATCAGATTGACCACAAATTCCAACAGACCTTAAGAATACTAGAAGTTCAGGATAAATACCTGAAGCTAGTTTCTGAGAAGATGCAATCTTGAAACCCTCTTCGTTTACTAATGGTTTTATGATTGGTAAACTACAATCATATCTCAGGATTGTTTCACAAGAGAGTAAATCTTTTTCTCTTTGGTCATGATACCAGGTTCCTAAATCAGTTGCTCTTTTAGCTTCAGCTTTCCAAACTTCTTCTATCTCATCAGGTGTCATTCCAAACCATTTGTTGTTTGGACTTTTCTTTTGAGAAGATTTTTTAGCTGTGTTTTTAGAATCAAACGGTTGCTTGAAATAACTTATAAGTGTAGTTACACTTACCCATAAGGTATTATCACTAGCATCTATGGAACGGTATTTATGGTTTTGTGGTTCAAATACAAGCATTATTTTTGGTTTTCGTAAATACTTTTTAATATAGCGTCTTCCTCATCTTTTGTAGTAATTGCTAACCAGTTACCTTTTGGACACTCAGATGAAAGTGACCTTACTTTAAAAGATAACTTGCAACCACAATCACCACAACAAGGTTGAGTTCCTGCTACATAGCATTTCTCACCAGTACGATCAATCAATGGACATATTTCGCATATATCCATTCTGACCTTTGCTATCTCTTCAATGTGATCTTGTTTGAATAAGCTGTTTTTAACACCTTCAAAGATTTTGTTTTTCTCTTTCCAAAATTTAATAAAGCTCATGATTTGTTGTTTTTAATTGATGTTATACTTTGTCATAGGTTTTTTCAAAAATATCAGGTTTACATGGATAAAATTCTCCTGCAATACCTTTTATAATATAATCTCCTTCCGTTGCTTCATGTTGCCCTTCAAGTGTTGGAATTATACAATAATCAAGTTCATTTCTTCCTGTTCTAAAACTATGAGCAGTATTATTGGTAAATTTTTTTATTTCTTCCCAATTGTTTCTTGTAAATTGTACTGCTTCAATTTCAACTGGTTTTTTTCTAAATTTCTGTGTCATGGTTTTAGATTTTGTTTTCACCTTCTACATTACGCTTCATTCTGTCTTTAGTTCTTGCATCTTGCCAGTGAATAGCTTCTTCAATTTTAGTAATTGTAAGAGCATTTTCTCTACAAGGAAATGCGTCATTCAAACTTTGAAATAAGCATTTTACATACTCAAGCATGTCTAAAGCTTGACATCCATTTACGCCTACTTCTTTTATAGGATCTGACTGGATTGTAAAAGATACTATAGGAGCAACTCCTTTTACATCTTCTAGGTTTTCAATAGCGATAAACGCTGTGTTAGAATTACCATTTTCTAACATCTTTAATCTTGCCTTTTCTACGTGTCTCATGTTTACTTGTTTTTATAGTTTTTCTTTTGTTCTTTTTTCTTTTCTTTGTTCTGTTCTTCTTTTTGAATGACATCCATCATTCGCTCAAATTTTTTTATCTCTGTTCTCAGTGCAAGTATATAACTAAAATCTGACATGTCTGGAGTTTCTTTTGCCTCTGTCTGAGCCAACGCATTTCTGTATCCCTCTAACTTAGCTTCCAGTTTTTGCTTCTTTATGAAGAATGTTCCAAATCCATCTACAGTCAATCTCTCATACTCTAAGTTACTTAATTTTTTTTGAACAGACTTAAAATAACATGTTATGATTTCATCTACTGTTTCAAAAGAAAGATTAAGTTTCTCAGCAATTTTCTGAGAAATTTCTTTACGCTTTATTGGCCTCAACTGCAAGAAATTTATAATCCAACAATATGTTACCTTTTCTCTGAATCTTTATGTCAGATCTTATCTCAATTGTTTTCTTATAAGAATCAGACTTCTTAATCAACCCACGCTTTTCTAGTTTTGAAATCTTGTTTCTTATATTCTGAGACTTGACAGCAAACTCTTCAGGTTCTAAGTTTGGAGATGTTTGCTTTACTGCAGCAGTACAAAACTTGGTTAGCTCCATTGGTCCTACAATAGCAAGCAAGGTAAGTAAGTCTATATCTGTATCAGATAATGCTTCCTTTCTGAAAAAGACAAACTCAGTCATGACCTGGTATTTAACCAAGTCATGATGAGTCAATCTATACTTTCTTTCAATTTTAGTTACTTCCATTTTAGATTCTTTTAATATACTTCAAAGTACTTACCACATTATGATGTGCATTTAGTACCTGAGCAATAGAGTTATTCATGAGCAATTCAATGTCATTATTTAGCAAATTTGCGTGCTTTAATTCCTCGCGATGTTTTTCTAGTACATCTATAAGAAAAGCACAAGCATTTTTGCAAGTGTAGATTTCATGCTCATTTGGATCAGCATAGTTAATACTAACCAATCTTTGACCACGACTTTCCTGAGAAATCTTTGACATGTCAATAGGTGTTTCAGTTATCTGTTCAATATAACTTTCACCATCTACTTCTTCTACTTTGTTTACTTCTTCTGTGTTCATTGTTTTTTGTTTTTAAGTTATTACCAAATTACTGCTACATCATACTCGCTAATCATAAGTTTAGCGTCATTGTTTACGTTCAATCTTTCAGCTGATTTTAAAACCTCAGCAGGAACATAAACTTTATCGCCAGCTTTAAGTGTGGTTACATCCTCACCTATTGCATACACTTCTAAGTTAGTCCACTTCTTTACCATCTCTTCTTCTAACTGACGCTCCACTTCAGGAGTCAATTCAATCTTAGATTCTGGTCTTTTTGGAAAGTTGATTAACACTCTTCTTCCCATTACTTTAAATGATTTCTTCATAGTTTAAACTTTTTTGATTTAATCTTTTTGTTGTTCTTGTTCATTCTCATCTTCTTCTTCTCCCATGATTTTTCCTGAAGCAGTTTTGATGTTGGCAATCATGACTGCATGTTGTAGTCTCTCAGACTCATGGCGTACTGCACGTGCTTGTTGCTCTGCAAGGTCTGCACGTAATGTGGCTATCTCTATCTGTTCTCTATACCAGACAATAACCTCTTCTTTTGTAAGTTCTTTCTTTTCTTCTGACATTGTTTTGGATTTTAAGTTCTGACAAATTTAATAAAAAAGTTTAAACTTTACAAATTTATATTTGGTTTGTCAAAATGAGCGTACAACAATACTACAACCATAACATAAGAGAACTAGAATTCTACTGGAAAAGACACAACAACCACTGGAAATAAAAAATGCAGGAAACATAAGAATCCTGCATTTTAAATAATGTTAAAAAAGAATTATCCTCTTTCTTCAGTACGATCAAAGATTGGCTTTGCAGCTTGATCCTCATGTATTGCACGCGCTTCAGATTCACTTTGAGCTTTTAATAACTCAATAAACTTACGAAGCTCTGCAATTTGTTTTTGTAACTCAGCAATTTGCTCCTCATCTTCTGCTTCTTTTAACAATGAATCAAGACGTTTTAATTCTAATTCTAAAGCTTTGAAATCTACATCAAGAGTTTTAACATCTTCTACATAATCATAAAGACGAATTTCAAAATCAAACTTGTAAAGAGAACCATAGTTAACAGGTAAATAAATTTTACCATTTGTTTGATCTACAGCATCATATAAATGAATACCCATGCTTCCTATAAAAGAAGACCATACTGTGTATTTTCTAAAATCTACAGTTTCATCAAAAATAACTAAACAAATATCATCATCCTTATTAACAGCACAACCAAATTCCAAACCTTTAAAAGTAGAATCAAATACTTTTGAGTTAGATGCTACAAAAAAAACATCCCCATAAAAATATTCAAGGTTATTCAATATTGTTTCAGAATCTGTATATACAAGTTCAAATGTTACACTTTCTTTTGTAAGACCATTGGTAGCACCAAGAATACCAAATTTATTAGCAGCAACATTACCACCTGTAACAATGATTTTTATAGACTTTAATATATCACTCTTTTCTTTAATTTTATTTAAAGCACCATCAATGGCAAAAGCATTATTTAAAACCAATCTTGTATTAGACCATACTTCAGGAGTAGTTTCTGTAGCAGTAAATACTACACCAACAGCGTTCTCAGAAGCACCAACATTGGTAAAGTCATCACCCTCTTCATAAGAGTCAATAACATATTTTTTACCAATCTCAAGAGAACCATTTTCAGCTGTAACAAATGCTGGCGCTTTTATATAATCATACAACATAAAATCTACACGCCCACGCGCGTTCAATTCTGTATCCTTACCTGTAGCAAGATCAATTTGCTCAAGAGCATAATTAACATGACCCACTGTACCATCTCTAAGATCTACCTCAGTAGAAGAAAACGCAGCAGATCCAACATTAGCCAAATTTAATTTTTGTGTTTTCATTTTATAATAAGTTTATTGTTTACAATATAAGATACCAAAAATTTTATAAAATTCAAAATTTTTTGGTACCAAATTCTCACTGAGCATGCGAATGTGGGGAGTCCCATATTCAACCATCCCCCCAGCAGCACAGAAACCTTCTACCCCCCATGTGAGCCACGGACAAAATGTGTTTGTATTATGTATTCTACGTATTACATAGCAGGACATATGATTGTAGCATTGTCTCTTGAGGAAGCGTATGCTTACTACAGAGAATTCTGCTGCAATCCAAAGGCGTGAAGAATAGTAGCGTGCCTGCGTAGCGTGACATTAGCACAGGGAAAACAACCTTGTGCTAATGTTCCATTTACACCTGTCCATTGTTTTAGATTATTCAGGATAGTTTGGTAACATTCTATCCCCCAAATAATACAGGCATAAAGTGTTGTGGCCTTGAGAATTACAACACAAAGCATTAGCGTGGATGGCTTCCAATTATTACGCACAAAACCTACCCGTGGTATGAGGTTAACGGTGTCCTACTTATGGCAAACCATATTCAAAATCCAAGAGAATTATTCATTGGCAACAATGTCGTTACTGCAACTGCTAACGAAAAAGGTGTAATGGTTAACGCGTATCCTTCTAATAAAGAATTTGCGTGGGTACTGTTAACCCAAAAGAAAATTGTTGTTGCTGATGGTGGCTGGATTAGAGAGAGTGTCAGAACTACTTTGCAGCGTGGCTCAACTGCGTTATTGGAAAAGTGGTTATCTTCCTACGCCTTTAACGCATATCAATTGCCTGGTAACATTGTAGTGGAAGAGTATCTTGAAGATGCTATTCCTGCAGATGTTGCCAAAGCAAACCTGCGTTCTGACCTTACCTTTGAAGATGCGATTGCACCGTATCTCAAGCGTGCTGGTAAGGATGGTGTTGAGTTGAAACGCGATGGCAAGCGTATCGTGAAGTTCACCAAATGGGACCCAACTGGTTCTGTTATGGACGTGACCATATCTCACGACAACATTGCTGAAGTGGCTGCAAGTAAAACTGCTGCTGCTGGAAAGGGCTTTAAGAAATGATAAAGCGTATCCTTCAATACCTCTTTGCAGTAATCTGCTTAGGGGTATTCATGGGTACGTTGATGTCATTTGGCTCTCACGTTACAGAATGCATAGCGTTTAGTTGTGCATTCTGGGCGTGTATGTTGGCACCAATGCTACCTTAACTGTTGTACTGGAACTGCGTTACTCGTTTGTAGTGACGCAGTTTTTTCCAGACAGCTCGCTTGCAGTGAGAGTTCATCGTTGAGAATACGATACGCAGTTTTTTCTAATCAGCTGATGTACAACACTATAACCACCCAGAATATCACACGTGGATTTTAGGTTTTATCTGTCCAACATTCCACCCCCCATAGAATACAATAATCAATTAATAATTCTTGAAGTATGAACACAATCAGAATCGTGCCAGGAAAGACTGGCTCTGTGGTTACAGCGTACCCTTCAAACGCTGATTTCGCGTATGTTCAGTTAGAACAATCTGCTATCATTCAAAATGGTGGTTGGATTCGCGAGGTTAAACGCACCACTCTATTACGCGGTAATACAAGCGTATTAGAGAAATTTGTTAAGTCCCATAAGGATTTAACTTTACCTGGTAGCTTAATAGTTCTTGAGTATCTTGAATCTCAAGTACCAGCTGACATTGCGAAGGAGAACTTACGCAATGACGTTTCATTTGAGGATGCTATCGCTCCTTATATAAAACGTGCAGGTGAGAATGGTGTTGCCTTGACTTACAAAGGCGAAAGGATTTTACGCTTTACAAAGTGGGATCCTACTAACAGCTCAACTGATATTCGTGTGGTGCACGATAATCAGGTAGAGATTGCTAATGCAAAGCAAGCATTAGGAGCTGCAAAATTGCCTGGAAATAAGGCATAACCTGTTGAGAATGAGAGAGTTAGAGAGAGTAGGAATACCCTCTCTAACCTTTTTTTACCTCACAAACAATCTCATCAAAGACACCAAAAACCTCGTAAGTAGATAGCTATACTTATGTACATGACAATTCTTATTACTTGCTACTATACTATAGAGAATCAGTAGACTATCTATAGTATATAGTAAGTAACACATAAAATGTAGGATGTGTTTTTTGAAAAGTTCTACGCCTAGACCGTAAGGCAGGTTAATAAAAACATGCTTCTCCTTTCACAGAAGTTTGAGTTCCGCTCAAAGTTGTATATGTGGGAGTATCCAGTAAGCTGCTGGCCAGAGTTCAACTGAGTACATAATGAACAGGGTTTGGTCTATATCCCTTAAAGACCATTAAGCATATATTGTTGTTGCCCTCAGAGTTTAGATACTCATGGCGTATGCGTTAAGTTAGCTTGACTAACTACTGAAACAACAGGTCAGCCTTCGTGACCATAGGATAAACCAGTGATGGTATAAAACGATGGGTGTGGTACACTCATTGTGCAGAGATAATTTCTCTGTCCACAGAAAGGTATTATGTTTCCTGTAATATGGTGTGCTTGTGGCCTAACGGTTGATGCACAGTGTTACAGAACTTCTGACAGGCAGGAGTTTGAGAGAGAAATCTCAATAGATAAGCATAGTAAGTAATGTGTTGTAGGGATCGCCAATCCTGAAGCCATTATTAGTTTTTTGGTGTCTGCTAGTAGAAATACTGTGGAAATCACTGAGAATCAGTAAGTAAGCTTGGCCGCTGAAAGCAAGGAGAAGTCGTATCTAAACTACCCAAAAGGTAGCATGATACAATAAGTCTGAACTACTTCTTCTATTTACCTGGAACCATTAAATTAAAATTAAAAACTTTAACTAATGCAAAAACGTCCAGACACACATGAGTGATAATACTCTTATTCTGCTGTAATATGCAGATATCAAAAGTTCGCAAGACTGATGATAAAGGGAATGATTACTATCTAACTAACAGCAGGCATGTTGTAAATCCTTTGCAGGGAAGTTGGTAGGAAAAGGAACTTATAAACTTATGTGTAGTGGTCAGACAGAAACCTTATTCTGTTGAGTTTGTCGTGTACTTGTTTAACCACAAGTGTGTGTAAGATGACGAAAGTTGTCAGAATCACGATATCAAGGGTCAACACTCAGCCCTTATTAATGCACCATTCTCACGTGGATATAAAGACTTCTTAGTTGACTTTGCGTTCTACACCATAACAATCTGACTGCTACAGCTGAGTAGCAATGGTGTTAGGCTTGAATTAAGATGTGAAACCACACTGATATATGCGGTAGGACATCAACCTACATATCAGTCTCCCAAGGGTGAGCAGTTGTAATAGTAGTAAAGTCCATAGGTTGCAAACTATGCCTATAAAGATGCCACATAAGAGGTGTGGAAGGATTATTACAACTGAGTGCAGAGGGATAATTCTTTGTAAATCATTGATTTAAGATACACAGCGCCATAGGACTGGCGTTGTCATACGGTAGGACGTAGGAAAAGTGGTGTAACAGCCACTTTTTTTTTCATTTGTAATCTATTAAAAACAATTATATGAAAGTGTTAATTAACAAATGTCATGGTGGATATAGTATGTCTGCTGATGCTCTTAGTATGTATGCTGATAAGAAAGGTTTGAAGTATTCTGTTAAGAATGAATTTCTGCCATTTCTTGAACTCGCAGATGGTACTAGTTTAAGTTCTTATAATATAGAACGCAATGACCCAACTCTTATAGCAGTTTTTGAAGAGTTAGGTGATGAAGATTTCTCAGGAAGTATGAGTGGTGCTACTGAAGTAGTTATTGTAGAAGTTCCTGATGGTGCTCAGTATAAAATAGGTGAGTATGATGGTCTAGAGTGGATAGAGCAAGTATGGATTACTGCTACATTAGATGAATTAGCATCTGGCCTGTCACAAGAGAAATTGGATTTGGTTAAAGCAGGATGTGATGTAAAATTAAAAGGTAGTGGTATTTAACACTACCTTTTTTATACTCTATTCTATGGTAGTAATTAGAAAGTACACAGCGTCTGATGGAACACAGATGATTGTATATGAAGATAACACAGGTTATCAGAACACTGTTCCACTTTGGGTATTTAAACGTATAAAAGCAAATTATAATCCACATGAAAACAAAAGAAAAACACAATCACGTTGATCACATCTTAAACTATTGCAGATGGATCGTATTTGGAAACAATGTTGTTAAGTACAACGTAGGTGATGACTCTCATACTGGTTGGTATGTGAATGATTATGGTTTTTGGAAACACAAAAATTATTACACTTTTGAAATTAAACAAGGTATTGAAAATGGTTGCACTGTCTTAGGTCATACAAATGAAAACTATGATTTTGTGACATTGAGAAAATTTTTACCTAAAGCGTATCAATAAATTTTAAAAGTTTAAATTTGTAACATTAAATTATGAACAACGCAGAAAGAGTAATCGCAAAGATTACACCACGTGGTTCAGATGACAACTCAAACAATAAGTTGCGTCAAGAGTTACACAACGAAATCAATAGTTTCAAAGTGACTATTGATCGTTCTGTATTCAAGAAGACAGCTGCTGAAAAACTTGAGTTGAAAAAGCTGAAATCAGAGTGGAAGAAGTCACAGAAGTAATCTGTAGATTTTCAAAAATCCTAATGAAAAGGTTGGCTGGAGGTTAGATAACCATAAGACTCCATTTTTTTAACTTCTTTAGAGCTTAAGTAGCTCTGTCCGCGCTATGTAGTATGCTTTGCTTCGTGTAAGCTGAAAGAAGTGTTCATAAATCCTTGAACGAGGTGTTTGATTTCTTCGTTGATTTTTAACCTCATATGGCCTGGGAAGCATACTGCGTAGCTTTTTTTATGCATTATGAATAACACAGAAGATTTAGTAATTGAAATGTATTGTTATCTTGTGAGAGATGGTGATAAAATTCTTGTAGCACGTCAAGTATATAATACTTCTGACAACCTTGCTTACTCAGATAGAGTATTTACTGAAGAATTTGAAATCTCAAACCTCAAAGATTGGCCACACATTAACAAGTACAAAGAAGGAACTCGCGTTGAAGGAGTTTTATTGAAACAAGAAAAGAAATATTTTATCAAATCAATTCACACTGACAAAAAAAATTATAAAGTATGAGCTTATTAGCACTTTTATTATTAATGCTTGGTCCTATTGATAGTTCTGGTATGGACGTATCAAGCAAAGAAGAGAAATTTATAGACAACATAATTTCTCTTGAAAAAGAACAACCATGGAAAATTTACAAACCTGACAAAAACCATGTGTATGTAGCATTCGCTGAAAGTTTTTATGTATTAAACAGCGATGGGTTTGTAGATGATTTATTTGTCATAGAAGATGGCAAATGGATCAGTATGGGTAAAGAATCTGAGTAATAATAATTAAAAACAAAACAAAATGGCTATTAACTTAAAGAAAAACAAAATTAAAAAAGCAGATACGTCTGCAGAATTACTTGGTTACAAACTTGAACTTGATAAAGCAAGAAAAGATTTTGTTAACTTAACAGGTGAGTTCTTACAAATGAATGATAAACTAAGTGCCAATTTAAGGTTACTTGAAAATGCGTTAATCATGACTCAAAAAGAAACAGGAACTTTGTTACCAAGTGATATTATTTATAACATTGACATGGTAAAAAGATTAATGTCCAAAAACTATGATGAGGCAAAGAAAAGAGTTGAAGGAAAATAAAAGATTAATTTGTGGTTGATGACGCAAAAAAGATAAGGCACACATTTGTCGTGTGTGCCTTTTTTTTGCACCTGAAAACATTTATTGACAATTTAAAACTTAATGACATGGAAAAAATACAAGTTTTTAGCAATCATGAGTCTTATGAAAGACTACAACAACTTTTAAAGTTACCAGAAGAAGTAAAAAGATTTAAGTTTTATCAAAAAACGATTTTCCAAGAGAGATTTGGTACAAAGAAGGAAACTGATACGCACATTTATTGGTCTGTCTGCTCCTATGTTCCTCGTTTTGAAAACAACACATTGTTTTATACAATGAAAGACAAAGAAGGATTTACATATGATAAGCAGAAAAAGACCTTAAAAGCTTGGTGGAATCGTCCATTAGCGAGAACTGATATGGTTATGGTACGTGACATTTTGGTTCATTTTGAATCAGAATGGTTTTTTGGAATGCATGAGGGACTGAGAACTATGTTAACTATTCCATTACTCAAAAGGATTATCAAGAAGAAGATAACTAATCCTAATGATTTTGTAAAGAGTTACTTAAAGTCTAGTCCATATAGAAAGCTAGATATATCTCCAAACTTACTTATTAACCATTTTAAAAAAGGTCTTACTGGATGGAATTCAAATTTTTATACAAATATCAAAGCAATAAGATTGTTTTTAGAATACTCTACAAATGCTAATCATGCATTTGAAATGATAAATCGTATAACTAAAGACAATGATTTTTATGTGCTTATGACAGATATGTATAACCAAGCTGCAATGTTAAATCTACGTATCAATCCTATGTGGTCTGACTCCAGGATGAAAGAAGAGCATACAGAGATGACTCGCAAAATCATGGAATTAGAACTCAAAAGTTTAGACAAAATTGATTACAATTATCCTGACACATTTGATTCTATCAAATTAGACAGTTTATATCTTGTAAAAGATAACTATGAACTCTTTGAGGAAGGGACAAAAATGAAACACTGTGTTTATACTAACTACAAAAATGATGTGCAAAACAAAAGATACTTTGTTTTACAATACAAACAAGATAATGTTAGAGCAACAGTGGGTTTATCTGTCATAGACCTAGGTATTGATAAACGAGAAATACGTTTGCAACAAATGTATGGTATTGGTAATACTTCAATAGATTACACTCACAAAGAAAAAGTTGAAAATTGGTTAACTAAACCTGAGATACAGGATTACTTTTTGAAAATCTATAATAATTCAAAAGTAGCATTACAGTACAACCAAGAACAAAACTTAGTATTTGAAGAAGTTAATAATGTAGGAATCTATTAGTAACAAATCTCCATTACATATAATAAGGAAGGATGTAAAAGTCCTTCCTTTTTTTTATTAACTAACAAGCAAAAAACAAATTAGCAAAAACAAACACATGAGAAAACTATTAAACAAAAATCATTATTCTTACTACTTAGTAGTATTGTATTTTTTAACATTTGCAGCAATTCTTACACTAACAACTAGTTGCAAAACACCAAGTTATGCAAAGCATGAGCATTTCAAAGTTTCAAAATGTCCTACTTGGACAGCAAAACGATAACCATGAGAAAAGAAATACAGCAACTTGAAGACTACAAGCGAGAGCTTGAAGAATCTTTAAAATTTGTGCACCATGCACATGTTCCTACAGATTGGATAGAGCATCGCAAAAATGAATTAGAATATCAAATTCTAAAAGTTAATGATGCAATTGAAGATTTGAAAAAAACAGATAGAATGTATACAGCAATGGGTGTTATAATTTACGCACTGTTTGCTGTATGTGGTGCATTTCTTTTATGGGCGTATTTAACTAGTGAATAATAACTAAAATCTAAAACAATGTTTGTAGAAATAATCTATGTAATGTCTATTATGCTGTTTATAGCATATGAGATGGCAATTCTTGCTGATCCAACAAAGCACATCATGAGAATCAAAAAGCTTCATCTTAAGAGAAAAATGACAGTTGATGATGGTGATAAGATTCCTAAAATTGTAGCAGATGGATGCATATTTGGTTTAACCAATATTGCATATACAACCTGGTGTTTTTTAGGTATTGCTTTTGGCACAAATTGGAAAATGTATCTTGCTTTTCTAATTCTATCTATAGTAAGTTCTTATGCTAAGAAAATTATTATTAATAAAGGCAGCACAACCATGCTTTACAATTGGATAAGGTTTGATGCAGCAGTATCTTTATTTTTTATAGTAGCAATATTTCTTGAACACTATGGTAGAACCTTAAACTAACGCCTCATGACAAAAAAAGATGTGATCTATTCAGTATTAGGATTCAATCTTGATGCTGACATCAAGTATAAAGACGCTGATGGTGTAGAAAAATCCATTATAACAACTTGTACAACAACACCATATACAGGCACAGAGTTGCCAAGGATAGGTACAAATGTTTTTGTTGAAGGATTTTTTGACAACTATAACAGCGATTTACTTGATAAAATTAGAGATTATCAACGCAAAAACTATTAACAATGGGTAAGATGAAAGAACTGTTCATGCAAGAACAAGAAAGACAAGAGATGATGCAATGTAAATGTGCAGAAGACTATCATTTAGATGATGCTTATTGGGCTGAACAAGCTAAATGGCAAGAACTTTATGAGAAGTTTGAAAAAGAAGAATTAGAGAAAGAAGCAGAAAAGTTATTCAACAAAAACAAAACATGAATATAGTTCTCATATCTCTGATCATTCTTGCATATGTAAAATGCATTGAAATCTCTTACAAAAGATTTCAAATAACAGGTGTTTTTGACGTTTGTGATTTAATTATGTTTATATATGGACCTGTGTCTATATTTAACATATACACTATGAAGATAGTGTCCTATTTCATAGATGTCAAAACACCTTTGATAAGAAAAAATGACGAAAACATGCGTTAAGTACGCGTAATTAACAATTTAAAAACTACAAAAATGCAAAAATTTGCCACAATCACAGCAACAGCACAAGGAGTTATCATGTATAATTCAAATGGAAGAGCAGAATTACAGCAATATTCCAAACTTGTGCAGAACAAAACTACAAGATCTAACAGAGTAAAGAAAACTGAAGAAGCGTTAGATGATAAGATTCATTTAAACATGGTGCAAAGACAGATGTATAGACGTCTTATGTATGGTTTGAAAGAATATTCTCCTGAACAAATTGCTTCTTTTTCTCCTTCTTCATTAAGCAAGATTGTAGAAGATTACAAAAAAGCAAAACAATATCTTCATATTCTAAAAGCCAAGAAGATGTTTGATGCAGAAACTAAGCTTGTAAACGCAATGTTTCCTGGTCACAACATAGGTGAAAAAGATTATGATTGGTTTATGGATTTGCCTAAGAGAGCAACTTTGCGTAATTTAGGTATAACAACTAGACAAGTTATAGATGAGTTTATAACAAGAAGGTTATTACCAAAGAATTTTTTACAATTAACCTTAGATTTTAAATTACCATGAGCAAAAAGAAATCAGACTTTAGTGGTCTAACAAATGAGGAGATTATCTTGATTTATTACAGATTTGACAAATACTTGAAAGGTCTAAATGAAAATCTTGATAACAACAGAGTTACAAAATCAGTTCATACACCATTAGGTAGTGGTTTGCAAATTATCAATGTGCCTCAAGAGCAAGTTGAGAAATTTAAAAAGACACAGTATTACAGTTTAGTAAACAGTGTTGTAGATAAACTAAAACCTATTGTGGAGTTAATTGAAGAATGTGACCCAAGTTTAAAGGAGTTAGGAGAGACAGTTAAGTAATTAAAAAAGCAGCATGAAAAAAGTAAGCATTATTGAAGAGTTTAAAAACTTTATTGAAAAACAATCTAAAGATGAAAGTTCTTTTTACGACCATCTGATACTTGGTATTGAAGTGTCAGATGGAGGTGTACCATTAGGTATTGTAACCAAACTAACAGGAAGTCCAATAATGTCACTTGGCATGATTGATATTCTTCTTGAAAAGTTACAAGATGCTCGTGAAGAAGTACTTGGTCAAATTAAAAAGATTGAGGAAGAAGTAAAACAAGCAAGTCATATTGTAAAAAGTGATGACTTCAAAAACTTCCAAAAGACATTTGATAGAATGTCTATAGATGACAAAGATTTCTTTAATGACATTCATAAAAGAATAATTCAAGCATTAATCAAAAAGGATGAAGAAGAAATGCGTAAAATTATGAATGATGTTAAAGAGTATGGCAGAAAAAAGTTTGGTATAGACTTTGACCCTGACTCAGATTTTAATCTTGACGATTTCAAAAATGGATTCTAAACAGAATTCTTGACAAGTTATAGCTAAGTGCTATTGAGAAAGCAACCAGTAAATAATTTAATTAAAAAAGTAAAATGATCCTATTACAAACTTCCATTAATGGAACAAGCTACCAAATTAAAACATTACCTAAACAAGGTTTTGAGAAAAAGTTAACAAGACATATTGATGACCTTAAAATTACAGGTCCAATTGCAGAGTTTGCAAAGTATCCATTGGGTACTGTGTTTGTTGCAGACAAGTATGATTTTCCAGAAGATGATCATTTACACATTCACAAAGATGATATCTTAGCATTATTCTTTGACATGAGTGTATTTCCTATGGCAGGTAAAGGCAAGGAAGAAATCCAATCTTTATGTGATTACACTATTGATTATATGATTGATAGTGGAAAATATGAAGTAGATTTCATTAAAAATCTTGCCACTCAGTTCAGTGCATATGGTTATGAATTTGACTGGGATGCAAAAACAACTCCTAAACCTATGGAAGCAGGTTCTAGTGGTTCTGTTGGTGGTGCTAGTTTGAAACGCACCATTGCTTTACACTATCCTGTTCCAAATCGTGATGAGTGTGGATTCCATATTGATCCAGATATCTGGTTCTTATTGGTTCGCAACGCATTGCGTGGAGAAAATACTTTACTTGTAGGTCCTACAGGTTCAGGTAAAACAGAAATCTTAACGCACTTAGCAAAAGCTTTGGGTAAAGAACTACATATCCAAGATATGGGTACTGTACAAGATGCTCAGTCAGCTTTGTTAGGTGTTCATCGTATCAATAACGAAGGTCATTCAGCATTTGACTATGCTCCATTTGTGGAACATATCAAGTCTGGTGGTATTGTTTTGTTAGATGAGTTGAATCGTTCACCATTAGCAGCAAATAATATCTTGTTTCCATGCTTGGATAAAAGACGTTATTTACCTGTAGATATTGCATGTGACGATTGCGATCGTAAGATTCCTGTAAATGAAAACACAGTGTTCTTTGCAACAGCAAACTTAGGTTCAGAGTATTCTGGTACTCAAGCCATAGATAGAGCATTGTTAGACAGGTTTTTTCCAATAGAACTTGATTATCCTCAAGAGCAGGATGAAGTTCAAGTCATTATGTTACGCACAGGCATTGAAGAGAAATCTGCAACTGCTATTGTACGCGTATCTAATGAGATTCGTAAACAGTACAAGGAACAAGAGTTATCTTCTGCTGTTTCAGTTCGTCACACATTACAAGCAGCAGGGTTAGTGTCAGATGGCTTTGAAGTTGACAAAGCACTACTCTCTACTATATTACCACTATTTGAAGATGGTATTGGCGTATCTGAACGTAGCAAGGTTTTATCCATTGTTTCTGCGTTCTAAGATACAGCTGTAGTAGGATCAGCTCTGAAGATGAAGAAGAGAAGTTAAATTATTAGCTTCTCTTTTTTTGTCTTCAAATTAAAAAAGTTTAAATTTTAAAACTTAAAAGAATGCAAGAATTCACACGCGATTGGTTTAGTAGACGCAAAGAAGACGCGTATACTTATACAGATGACAGAAACAGATTCTTTAACTGGGATGCTGGTAGAAAGAGTTATTCTTCCTTTTTTACAAGATCAAGTGATACATTATCCACATCTGCAAAGATGATTGGTTCTATGTTCAGAGTGATTGGTGTACCAAAGAAGTTTAATTTTACAGCAAACAGTGAAAGAAATAATGAAACCATACAGGTTCCATTACAAATGCTCAAGAATGAGAATGGACAGTATTTAGATCCAGATCCAGAAGTTCTTGACGCTTTTTATGGTGCATCTATTCAGAATGCAGCATTAGCAGCAATGCAAACTTCCAGTGACTATGGTAAAACTCTTGCTTGTAGAGATACAAGTAAAAGAAGTTTTGGTTTAAAAGATTATATGTTTAGTATTCTAAATACAGAACGTATTGATAAGAAACTTGCCAGCAGATTACCTGGTTATCTAAAGTTTGTTCAGAAGTACAAAGACTATTCATTTGACAAAAATTACAAACCTGTAGATCCATCAGCCTCACCACAAAAAAGGTTACTTGATCTTGTGACAAGAATGTTACGTTATCCAGCTCATATCACTGAAGAAGAACTTAAAGAATTTGATAAACCACTTAAGCAAATTGAAAGATTACTTAAGAAAAATGGTGGTATTCCTGATAGCACTGAAGATTGTATGTCAATGGCTTCTAGTTTATCTAACATTATCTACAAGTACAAAGAAGATGAAGAAACTCCTCCACCACCTCCTCCTGGTAAAGATCCTGGTGATGATGAAGAAGGCAAAGACCCTGAAGAAGATGGTCCAATATCTATTGATTCTGGTAGTCCAGGTTCTGATGATGAATCTGAAGATGATGGAGAAACTAAAGAAACTAAAGAATCTGAAGAAGAATCCAAACCAAATGAATCTTTAAGCAAACAAGAATTAAATGATATTGCAAAAGAACTTATGAATCTTTTGAATCCTGAAGATACAAGTGAAGAGGATGAAGAAGAATTCAAAGAAGTTTTTGATGAGTTTGTAGAAGGTATGGATGAAGATGATAAATCTTCTCTTCATGAAGATGATGTAAAAGATCAAGATGGTAATATTATTTCTGGAACAGTGTGCTTTATGAAAGCTGAGTCTAACAAGAGAAGATATACCAACGCATTGAAAAACATTGATACTACTAAAGCTGCTGTTCTCAAAAAGTTATTTGAGCGTAAAAGCAAGGATTATCAATTTGCTTTAAAATCTATGCGTTCTGGTAGATTGGACACCAACAAAATTGCAGAGGCTAAACAATCTGTACCAACTGTATATGAACGATATGGTCAAGTTAAAACAAACAAGGTATGTATTGGTGTTTTGATTGACGAGTCAGGTTCTATGGGTGGTGAAGGAAAAATAGAGAAAGCACAAGAAGCAGCAATATTCATAAATGAAATATTCAAGAATATGCGTGATGTTCAAATGTATATCTATGGTCACACAGCAGATGAAAATGTATCGCGAAGTTCTAAAGTTGACACTTCAATTCGCGTTTATCGTGAGCCAGGTTTCAGCACAGATGCATATGCTTTAGGTTCAGTAGAAGCAAGAAGCAATAATCGCGATGGTGATGCTATTCTTGCTACTGCAAAAAGAATCAGAAAACACACTCAAGATCCAGGTATTTTGTTTGTAATCTCTGATGGTGCTCCATCTGCATGTGGATATGGTGGTAAAACTGCTATTGAAGATACCAGAAGAAAAGTTACATTAGCTCAGAATCTTGGTTTTCAAGTTATCCAAATAGCCATTGAATCTTACGTTCCTTCAAATAAAATGTTTGATTACTTTGTAAAGATGACCAACATTAAGAACTTACCAAAAGATTTGACTTCTTATGTATCTCGCAAGGTAGACAAACTTGTAAAGGAAAAAGTAACCCTTTAAATCTTATATCAATAAATCCTAGGAGTTTAAACTTCTGGGATTTATTGTTATTTTTGTAAATAATCTAACAAAAACTAACATGGAATTTACTCAATTTAAGTTTAAATTGTTTAGACAGAAGTATGACAAAGCTGTTGCAGAAAAACAAAAATCTTTTATGTTTGAAGAACAGGAAATATTAACAGACTACGCTAAGTATGTAGTAGAGCATTTGACAAATGAGTTCACAAAACAAAACAACCAAGTAGAAAAAGCAAAAAATATTCTTGAGAATGCAGGATATTTTGTTAGAAATCTTTGGCATGTGGATGATGTATTTTACAAATACAAATGTTCAGACCCTGAATTAGCACAAAGCATATTAAATAACGCATTGACAAATGAAGCTACCATGGAACAGATATGGTATGCAATTGACCACGCAGCATTGCAAGAAGATTTAGAACCATCAGAAGACGCTTAAAATTTAAAATTATGCCATACATATCAATTAACACAGATGTTGACATAGATTTGTCAGACATTGATGACGATGATGTTCTACTTATTGTAGAAGAAAAACTTGGTTATCTTAAAAAAAGAAGTGACCAAAAACCATATGATGAGTTTTTAGAATCTTTGATAGATATTGTAAATGATTCAAAAGCAGATTCAATTGTATCAAGAGAGGAAGATGACTATAAATTGGAAGTTGACAATCTACATGACTCATGCAAGTTAAAAGTTTGCAAAGAGCTTATTAGTAAGTACAGTTTAGAAGAATTAGAAACATTTTTAAATAAATAACCATGAATGAATTTATATGTAATGAGTGTGGTACTAAGTATCGCTCACCAGAATTAACACCACCTCCAGGAATAAAGTGGAGTGATGGTCATGTATGTACACCTAAACCTGTAAACAATGCAAAATGAGTTTGTAAATTACAATCAAGCACTAGCTCTTAAAGAGTTAGGATTTGATGAACCTTGTATGGCATCTAGAGATATGAATAATGATGCAGGTCTTATACAAATACCACTCAAACAACAAGCATTTAGATGGTTTAGAGAGAAGTACCCATATAGGTTTTATATCTTACCTTGTAGTGAACATAAAAAATATCTTTTTGAAATAACATTACCATCAAGTATCTTTTATACAAGTGTAGAAGATGAGGCGTATAATACCTACGAAGAAGCAGAAGGTGCTTGTTTAGATAAATTAATAGAAATCTGTAAAAACAAATGATTATGAAAAACTTTATAGTAATAGCATTAGTAGGAATGTCATTTATATTTTTGGCATTTGCATTTATAAAAAACAACATAAACTCATCTACATGGCATGAAGAAACAAGAGCAGTATTTGTGTTTTTTTCTGTTGGATGGATGCTAATATCAGCTGTAATTGCAGTAGGAATGAATGACTTAAAAAACAAATAACATGGAAAATAACACACCAACAGCAGAAGAGTTTATAGAACAAACTTATAGTTCTATTCCTTATGAATTAGACCAAATAACTGAGCTTATGCAGGAATTTGCTAAACTTCATGTAGAAGCAGCACTTAAAGTTGCAAGTGAAAAAATAGAAGTGCCATATATTATGATGGTAAACTCTTACCCACTAACTAATATAAAATAACATGCACATATTTAATTTTGCACTATACACATTAATACTAAGTCATAATCCATGTGATATATTCAAGTATTATCAAGTATCAGAGATGCACGGTCTTAACCTTGCAGATTGTGAAAAGCACACCAACAATACAGAACAAGCTTATATAGCTGGTTGGTGTAATCTATCTCCTAAAGATAATAAACCATTTGTGTTTATCAACCTAAGTAGATGTACAGATGACATAACTACCACAGCAACTGTGTTCCATGAGATGATGCACTTAGCAGGTATTGAGTATGAAGGTTGCTGGGATTCTGATGAAGAGAATATGATAACCTTTGCAGAGAATGAGACCTATAAAGTAGTAGAACTAATTAAACAGAAAAAATGAAAACAATAACAATTAGA